>Ga0208826_1000478_pt1 | contig 41739 bp, 35 predicted proteins | sample AD_UKC115_MetaG_FD_184451 | JGI IMG/M metagenome (GOLD analysis project Ga0208826, IMG submission 184451) | Active sludge microbial communities of municipal wastewater-treating anaerobic digesters from Hong Kong - AD_UKC115_MetaG (SPAdes)... | ecosystem: Engineered > Bioreactor > Anaerobic >...
TTTTACCTTTGATGGTTTAAAGAAGCGAAGTCGTAAAGCATTCAGCACCACCGTAACAGAACTGAAACTCATAGCTGCTGCCGCAAACATGGGACTGAGTTGCCAACCAAGTAACGGATAAAAAATACCTGCTGCCAAAGGAATACCGATAACATTGTAGAAAAATGCCCAAAAGAGATTCTCCTTAATGTTCCGTATCACGGCGTTACTCAGCCGAATGGCTGAAACTGCATCCATCAGGTCATTTCGCATCAGCACAACATCTGCCGATTCGATAGCAATATCGGTTCCGGCGCCAATGGCAATTCCCAAATCTGCACGCATCAAAGCCGGCGCATCATTAATGCCATCTCCTACCATTGCAACTTTTTTCCCTTCCTTTTGCAAATTTACAATGATTTTGTCCTTTTCCTGAGGTAACACTTCAGAAAAAACTGCTGTAATGCCCAATTGACGCTGAACAGCAGCAGCCGTTTTTTGGTGATCGCCAGTGAGCATGACAACTTCCAATCCCAAAGCTCGAAATTGATCCACAGCTTCTTTGCTGGTTGGCTTCAACGGATCGGCAACGGCAATCACTCCTAATACTTTTTCTCTTGAAGCTACAAACAAGGGCGTTTTTCCTTCTTCAGCCAGTTGTGTGGCAATCACATCGAAATCCTGTACATCTATTTTCTGCTCTTCAATTAATTGTCTGTTTCCTATCAGAAAATAATTTCCGCCAGCTTCAGCAACAATCCCTTTTCCGGGCAGTGAAGTGAAATTTTCAACTGCAAAGGTTTCCAGTTGTATTTTATCTGCTTTTTCTAAAATTGCTTCCGCTAAAGGATGTTCCGAAAGTTTTTCCAACGATGCAGCTATTTGTAGCAATTCATCTTGCATAATGGCTGATGATGGAATAATATCAGTAACCTGAGGTTTTCCCATTGTTAATGTCCCGGTTTTATCGAGTACCACTGTATTAATTTTGTGTGCCATCTCCAGCGAAGCTGCCGATTTTATCAAAATTCCGTGTTCAGCTCCTTTTCCTGTTCCAACCATAATTGCAACCGGTGTGGCCAGTCCCAAAGCACACGGACACGAAATTACCAGAACTGAAATGGCAATGGACAAGGAAAAATCAAAAGAATAACCCAAAGAAAACCAAACAATCCCAGCTACTAAGGCAATAAAAATAACCACAGGGACAAAAATGCTGCTTATTTTATCCGCCAATTTTGAAATTGGAGCTTTTGATGAAGAGGCTTCTTCCACCAATTGAATAATGTGCGAAAGAGTAGTATCATTTCCCACTTGAGTTGCTTTTAGCGTAAGATAACCGGATTTGTTAATGCTGGCAGACAATACTTTGTCGCCTCTCTGCTTGAAAACAGGGATACTTTCACCGGTAAGCGCCGATTCATCTACTGTGGAACTTCCGCTTTCCACCACACCATCCACAGGAATGCGCTGACCGGGACGAACAGCTACTATATCGCCTACTTTAACTTCCTCTGCCGGAATTTCCATTTCTGTTCCGTCTCTAATCACAGTTGCCGTTTTGGGGGATAAATCCATCAATTGGGTAATCGCCCGCGATGTTTGACTTTTCGATCGCGATTCGAGATATTTTCCAAGCGTAATCAAAGTCAAAATAGTTGCCCCCGATTCAAAATACATATTGTGAGCAAACTGATGCACCAACTCTGGTTGGGTATGTCCCAATCCGTATGCAATTTTGTACAATCCGTAAATTCCATATAAAATGGCCGCCGAAGAACCTATGGCAATCAGTGAATCCATATTGGGTGCAGCCTTAAAAAGCATTTTGAAACCGTTTCTGAAATACTTTTCGTTTACCATTGCAATGGGCAGCGTCAACAAAAACTGAGTAAAAGCAAAAATCATTGCATTTTCTTCTCCCTTGAAAAAAGCCGGTATATAAAAACCCAGCATGGAACCCATTGACAAATAAAGCAACGGAATCCAGAAACCAAAAGAAATCCACCAGCGTTTTTGCATTTCCTGCTGCTCCTTTTGAACAAAATCTATTTTCTTTGTTTCCCGATTCGCTGTTTGTTCTGAAATGGATTGTACATGCGCTTCGTATCCAGCTTTATCTACGGCTTCTTCTATTTCTTCAGTATTGACTGCAGATTCATCAAAATCTACTATCATGCTGTTGGTCAGCAGGTTGACATTTACTTTTTTCACACCTTCCAGCTTCCCTACATCTTTTTCAATGTGAGCTGCACAAGCTGCGCAACTCATACCGCCAACATCAAATTTTTCGGTTTTCATTTGTCGTTGTATGAATATAATTTTTTTTCATAAAAACAGATAAATCATCATTTGGTTCACATCTATCTCTAAAAAATTTATTTTCCCATCAAAGGGAATACAAAGTAAACATATAAAATTAATAAAAGTTAATTTTATCGATTCTCAAATCAAAACCTTTCTTTCTTTACGTCTAATCAATAAACAAACATTATATTTACTTCTAAAAATTCCAAACATTATGAAAAAACTTGTATTATTTGTGTTTTCACTGATACTCTTTTCAGGTATCGGTTTTTCACAGAACAAATCTGATGAAAATTTCCATCCTTCGTTACCGGCAGCGCTGGAAAATCTTACTCAGCGGGAGAAAGATTCCATCTTGCTCAATAAACTTTCGCCCGAACAACTGCTGGAGCTGAAAAAAGCAGAATTGGATAACGAGAAAAAAAAGATTGAAGGCAATGCACGAGAAGACATGCCACTTACAGGATTCCAAATTTTCATGATTGTGGTTGCACCTTTCCTTTTCGTTATTGTGTTGATATGGATTATTTATGCTGCAAAAAACAGGGAGTCGAAACGAAAATTTGATCTGTATATGAAAGCATTGGAAATGGGACAGCCTGTTCCTGAAGATTTTTTCCAGAAAGATAAAAAGGATAAGCCGAACTCCAATTTAAAAAAAGGTGTATTGTGGGCTGCCGTGGGACTTTCTCTGCTTATTTACTTCCTTATCACACACAATAATGATGGACTGATTGTAGGAATTGTTCCAACTTTTGTGGGCATTGGATATTTAGTAGTACATTTTTACGATCGGTCAAAAGAAAAACAACCAATTGAGCAGAATGAGCAACAGGGATGATCTGTATTGGATAACACAATTCACCTTGATAGGCGACAATAAAGCTTTTGAAAAACTCATTGGCAAATATCAATCGCCCATTCGCCGGTTCTTTCTGAACTTGACAATGGGCGATGCCTCATTGAGCGACGATTTGGCACAGGAAACCTTTATGAAGGCATTTGTAAATATTCACTCGTTTCAGGCTTTGTCCAACTTTTCCACATGGCTTTATCGCATCGCTTACAATGTGTATTACGACTCTGTTCGGACACGAAAACAATTTATTGAACTCAACGTACCAGAAGTTGATCTGTATCATCAAACCAACAATGCTTTTTCGGCAGAAAAAATTGATTTTTATAAAGCTTTACAACAACTGAAAAAAGAAGAACAAACTGCGCTCATTTTACATTATATGGAAGACAAAACCCAGAAAGAAATTGCAAAAATCATGAATTGCCCACAAGGAACGGTAAAAACATACCTGCTAAAAGGAAGAACCAAACTAATAGATTATCTAAATAATGAAGGTTATGACAAAAAATGAAAAGACAGAAGAAAAATTAAAAGAATTTTTCAAAACTTATAAAACGGAAATACCTGATAATGGGTTTTCTTCTAAAGTCATGCATCAACTGCCGGCTGAAAAAGATCATTCATGGATAGTGTGGCTGATTGGTGCTGCAGGGATTTCTTTTTTGTTGTATTTTTACATCCACACCGGCATACTGCTGAATTTTATTGAAAATCTATTGGTAATGCACTTCGATACGTTGCTGATTTCAATCACTGTTTTTCCGCTTATTTGTGGAATCGCAATTCTATTATGGGAAAAAACAAAAAAAACTTTTTCGATCTGAAACCTAAATTAAAAAAGAGAAATCTGCTACCAAGCAAACTTCTCTCTTTTAATTTTTTACTCGAAAAGCCGAATTTAAAATCTTCTTTCCTTAATTTTGGCCTTTTTGCCGGTCAGATTTCTCAAGTAATACAGTTTTGCACGACGCACTTTACCGTGCTTGTTCACCGTAATACTTTCGATAAACGGAGAATCCATAGGGAAAATACGTTCTACACCTACATTGCCGGACATTTTACGAACGGTAAAATGCTTCTTTCCGCCTTGACCTGCAATTTTGATAACATCACCCTTAAATTCCTGGATTCTTTCCTTGTTTCCTTCTTTAATGCGATAAGCAACCGTAATGGTGTCGCCACTTCTAAACTCAGGATAAGTTTTAACTTCCTGCTCAAAAGATTGTTCTGCAATTTTTATTAAGTCCATCTCACTTGTTTTTTAAGTAACTACGCAATATACACAGACTTCCTCTATTCTGTCAGAGATTACGCATAATTGGAGGGCAAAAGTACGCTTTTTTTTGAGAATTACCAAAAACTCATCATCTTTTTTTATAAAGTAGATTCAACCAGCAAGTGCGAAAATAATAAAATGTTTGGAAAACTCATTTTTAGGAGAATCATAAGTTCCATTAGTAAATGCAATTTTTAGTGGTATCGAATTAGGTGTGAAAATATAGTATGTTTTTGTTCTCGATGAGTTTAGATGAATTTAATTAAATGCTTAATTTTACGTTCCTTTAAACAATAAAACGAATCAGATTCCGAAAAGGAAAACGGGGAAAAGTCAGCAGCATAATAAATCCTTTTCTCACATTGCTGATTTCTAAAAATAAGGCAATAAAAATTCGATTTTTTTGGCTATCTTTGCAGGCTAAAAAATTAGCTCTTTAACTTATGCAAAAAATTAGAAATGTAGCCATAATTGCCCACGTCGACCACGGCAAAACCACTCTGGTAGACAAGATGTTGCTGGCAGGGCATCTGTTTCGCAACAACGAAAAAGTTGGCGAACTCATTATGGATAATAATGAACTCGAACGCGAAAGAGGAATAACCATATTGGCAAAAAATGTTTCCATTAACTACAACGGATATAAAATCAATATTATAGACACTCCGGGACACGCCGATTTCGGTGGGGAAGTAGAAAGAGTATTGAACATGGCTGATGGCGTTTTACTTGTTGTCGATGCCTTTGAAGGTCCCATGCCTCAAACCCGTTTTGTTCTCCAAAAAGCCATTCAAATGGGACTGATTCCCATTGTTGTTGTCAATAAAGTCGATAAGCCTAATTGCCGCCCTGATGAAGTTCAGGAAGCCGTTTTCGACTTAATGTATCATTTGGATGCCAATGAAGAACAGTTGAATTTTCACACTGTTTTCGGTTCAGCCAAACAAAATTGGATGTCGGATGATTGGAAAAAACCAACCGACAATATTTTGCCTTTGCTGGATGCCATTATCAAGTATATTCCTGCTCCTCTCTATCTGGAAGGCTCTCCACAAATGCTCATTACTTCGATGGATTATTCTCCTTACGTAGGAAGAATTGCTGTTGGCAGACTTCATCGGGGAACACTTCGTGAAGGGATGGACGTAAGTTTGGTGAGTCGCGATGGCAACATTTCAAAATCCCGTATCAAGGAGCTGCACACCTTCACAGGACTAGGAAGAACACGCACGGAAGAAGTAAAATCGGGCGATATTTGTGCACTGGTGGGAATCGAGGGTTTTGAAATTGGCGATTCCATTGCAGATGCTCTCCAACCGGAGCCATTGAAACCAATTGCAGTAGATGAACCTACCATGAGTATGGTTTTCACCATCAATAATTCGCCTTTTTACGGAAAAGAAGGAAAATTTGTTACTTCCCGTCATATTCATGAAAGGCTGATGCGAGAACTGGAAAAAGATGTGGCTTTACGCGTGGAAAAAAATCCCGACTCGGATATATGGCACGTGTACGGAAGAGGTGTTTTACACCTTTCCATCCTGATAGAAACCATGCGCAGAGAAGGTTACGAACTTCAGGTAGGACAGCCACAGGTAATTTTCAAAGAAATAAACGGCGTTCGATGCGAACCGGTTGAACAGCTAAGCATTAATCTGCCCGAAGAATTTGCCGGAAAAATCATAGAAATGGTAGCTGCCCGCAAAGGCGAAATGCTGAGCATGGAAATACTGAACGACCGCGTTCAACTGGAATTTCAAATTCCCTCTCGCGGTATTATCGGATTAAGGAATAACGTTCTTACAGCTTCAACGGGAGAAGCCGTGATGTCGCACCGTTTTTTGGAATACCAACCCTACAAAGGCGAAATTGAAAAAAGAAACAATGGATCACTTATTGCAATGGAGAGTGGCACAGCATTTGCTTATGCCATCGACAAATTGCAGGACAGAGGCAGATTTTTCATTTTTCCTCAGGAAGAAGTATATGCCGGTCAGGTTGTGGGTGAAAGCGCTAAAGAAGGCGACATTGTGGTGAATGTTACCAAGTCGAAAAAACTTACCAACATGCGTGCCTCCGGCTCTGACGACAAAATTAAACTCACGCCTCCGGTAGTTTTCAGTCTTGAAGAAGCACTGGAATATATCAAGGAAGATGAATATGTGGAAGTTACCCCAACAAAGATCCGCTTACGTAAAATTTATCTTGACGAGAATGAACGTAAACGCATGTCGAAAAAGTCGAATGTCCTGAGCGAATAAGTATTTTTTTCGGAACAAAAACCATTACATTAAAACGACCGGGACACAAGAAATATGAAGAAAAAAATATGCTTGTTGGGATGTTTTTTGTTTTTCCTTGTAATTGACTTGTTTTCACAATTTTCAATACAAGGCGGCATCAACAGGGCATCAGAAATTTATGTCGAAAATAGCGCTTCAGAAACGAATCTGCTTGCATTAAAAAATCTGACGGGATACAACATTGGAATTCTTTACCAAACTCCACAAAATGGTTGGGGCATTGCCACAGGCATTTCCCTCTCTCAAAAAGGCAGTATTATTAATTCTGACAGCTTGACAGATGTTTACCGACAGTTCAGTTATCTGGAAATTCCTCTGCATGTACGCTATAGTTTTTGTTTTGGAGATATAGGATTGTTTGGATTTGGAGGGGTTTATGGCGCATATGCTTTAAATGGACAAAAAATTTCAGAAACGCTGGAAAGCAGAAGCAAAGAAAATTTTACTTATCCCGATTTTAACAACCATATTGATTATGGCTACACCTTTGGAGCCGGCATTCAATTTTTTAAAAAAATTCAGATTCAGGCCACATGGAATCAGGGATTAAAAAGCCTAACCAATTATTTGAACGGTGAAAAGGAAGTCTTTTCTACAAAAAATAAAATATTTTCTGTCAATCTGTCATATTTATTTTAAGGACTTCTTTACTATAATATTTTTAATTTTTAATAGATTTAACCAGCACCGACAATAAAATTTAATTTCAATTTTTTGAAGGTCAGAGTATTTATTCAGAAATTTGGGAAAGTTCCTCTTTTTTTCGTAATTTTGCACTTCATTTCAAAAATTATAAATATCAGAAAACTAACAGTATGAACATTGTTAAAAAAGACCTCGATCAGAACAATGCAGTAGTAACCCTGCACGTTGAAAAAGCCGATTACGCCGAAAATGTTGAAAAAAATCTCCGCGATTTACGTAAAAAAGCCAATATTCCAGGTTTTCGACCCGGAATGGTTCCAATGAGCCTGTTGAAAAAAATGTATGGAAAATCTGTCATGGCTGACGAAATCAACAAACTGATTGCAGAAAAACTTTACGATTATATTCGCGAAAACGATTTGAATATATTGGGTGATCCGCTGCCAAACGAAACCGAACAGCCGGAAATAGATTTCAATGCTCAGGAAGAGTTTGATTTTGTTTTCGATCTTGGACTGGCTCCCGATTTTGAAATTGAATTGTCTAAAGATATCAAAATAAATTATTACAACATTGCCGTAACCGATCAAATGATTGAAGATCAAATAAAAAGCTATCAGCAAAGATTTGGTCGTTACGAAGAGGAAGAAACAGTGGAAGAAAACGATATGTTGCGAGGCGATGTTATTGAATTGGAAAACGGAGAGGAAAAGAAAAAAGGAATGCAGGTTTTGGACGCCATGCTTACACCTGCCTACATCGCCGACCCTGAACAAAAAACACTGTTTTTGAATGCCAAAAAAGGCGATGAAATTATATTCAATCCGGCCAAAGCATTCGGCAACGAAACAGAATTGGCTTCATTTCTGAAAATTTCTAAGGAACAAGCTAAAGAATTTACATCCGATTTCCGCTTCAAAATCAACAATATTACACGTTATTTGGAAAGTGAAATCAATCAGGAACTGTTCGACAAAGTTTTTGGAGAAAATACGGTAAGCGATGAACAGGAATTTCGTGAAAGAATAAAAGAAATGATCGCTAACAATTTGAAAGAAAATAGCGACTATCGATTTGGGATTGATGCCAAAAAAACTCTCGTGGAAAAATTCAAGGATCTGACCTTTCCTGATACTTTCCTGAAACGCTGGTTACTGAATTCCAATAAAAACCTGACCAGTGAACAAATAGATTCGGATTATCCAAAAATGATCGAAGACCTTACTTGGCAACTTATCAAGGAAAAGCTGATAAAAAAATATGAAATCAAAGTAAACGAAGAAGATGTTGAAAATTATGCCAAAGACTTCGCTAAAGCACAACTCGCTCAATATGGCATAAGTGGAACCAACGATGATATTATTACAAATTATGCCAAAAGTCTGCTTGAAAAGGAAGAAACTTTGAGAAACTTCGTCGAACGTGCGGGCGACAATAAAGTGATTGCAGCCATCAGGGAAGCCGTTGATGTTCAGATGAAAGAAATCAGTGCTGAAGAATTTGACAAATTGTTTGAAGAAAATTAAAAATTTTTCCGTGAATACTCTTAACTGCAAAACAAAAAACGGTTTAATTTGTTTTTATTGACGACTTTTTTAAGTCCCTATTTAAAAATAAACTCAAAAACCTTAAATGAAAAAGAAAGGAAACAATATGAATCAAAAAAATATAAGAAGCGATTTTCGCAATTTTGCAACCCGACATATGGGAATAAGCGGATTAGCCATCGACCAGTATGCAGGCTTTATAAATGACAGTTACATTTCTCCCACCATCTTGGAAGAACGTCAACTGAATGTTACACAAATGGACGTTTTCTCCCGATTAATGATGGACAGAATTATTTTTCTGGGAACTGAAATTGATGATTATGCTTCAAACGTTATCGAAGCACAGCTGCTTTATCTCGATTCGGCCGAACCGGGAAAAGATATTTCTCTTTATTTGAATACACCAGGCGGATCAGTTTATGCTGGACTGGGAATTTACGACACCATGCAGTACATTAGCTCTGATGTTTCTACCATTTGCACGGGCATGGCTGCTTCTATGGGCGCCATTTTGCTGGTAGCAGGAACCAAAGGGAAACGATTTGCCCTGAAACATTCGCGCATCATGATTCATCAGCCAATGGGTGGCGCTCAGGGACAGGCTTCCGATATTGAAATCACAGCCAGAGAAATACAAAAAATGAAACAGGAACTTTACAACATCATTGCCGAACATTCGGGAAATTCGTTCGAGAAAATCGAAAAAGATGCTGACCGCGATTATTGGATGACTTCACAAGAAGCACTGGTATACGGCATGATAGATAAAGTGCTGATTAACGAGCGAAAGAGCAAAAAATAAAATCGATATTATGTCAAAAAACGTTAAACATTGCAGTTTTTGCGGCCGTAGTGATGCTGAAGTCGAATTTATGATTTTAGGGCAGGACGGCGTGCAAATTTGTAATGAATGCGCCATTCAAGCAGCTGAGATTGTCAGAGAAAGTACTCGAAAAACCGAATCCACCCATCTGAATATCGAAAAAATACCCAAACCAAAAGAGATAAAGCAATATCTCGACCAATACGTCATTGGTCAGGAAGAAGCAAAAAAATATCTCTCGGTGGCTGTTTACAATCATTATAAGCGTCTGATTCAGGATACCGGCGAGGATGAAATTGAAATAGAAAAATCAAACATTATCATGGTGGGGCCTACAGGAACGGGAAAAACACTGCTGGCACGAACCATTGCCAAAAAATTGCATGTCCCTTTCACAATTGTCGATGCCACTGTTTTCACCGAAGCAGGTTATGTGGGCGAAGATGTGGAAAGTATTCTGACGCGTTTGCTGCAGGTTGCCGATTACGACGTAAAAGCTGCTGAAAAAGGAATTGTTTTTATTGACGAAATTGACAAAATTGCCCGTAAAAGCGATAATCCGAGCATCACTCGCGACGTAAGCGGTGAGGGCGTTCAACAAGGTTTGTTAAAGTTGCTGGAAGGAACGGTCGTCAACGTTCCACCACAAGGTGGACGAAAACACCCCGAGCAAAAAATGATTCCCGTCAACACCCAAAACATTCTCTTTATTTGTGGAGGTGCTTTTGACGGAATTGAAAAGAAAATTGCTGCCAGACTCAATACACGTGTTGTCGGTTACGGTGCTTCTGAAGAAAACAAACTTATCGACAGGAACAACCTCCTTCAGTATATTGCTCCGCAAGACTTAAAATCTTTTGGTCTTATTCCGGAAATTATCGGACGTTTACCCATCCTAACCTACTTGGAACCGCTGGATCGCGATGCCTTGCGCCGCATTCTCACCGAACCAAAAAATTCGATTATCAAGCAATATGTCAAACTTTTCAAAATGGATCATATCGAATTGATTTTTGAAGATGAAGTTTTGGACTATATTGTGGATAAAGCCGTGGAATTTAAATTGGGAGCCAGAGGCTTGCGTTCCATTACCGAAACCATTATGATGGATTCAATGTACGAAATGCCTTCCAAAAAATCTTCCAAATGGGTAGTTACTCTTCCCTATGCACAAAGTAAAATCGAAAAAACAAATGCTCACCGCTTGAAAATTGCATAATGTAACCATTTGAAAAATAGATAAATAATAAAATACAGGATAAATTATACCAAATATCCTGTATTTTTTTTGAAAAAAACTTGCAAGTTAAAAAAGAGTTTATAATTTTGCTTTATTATTGTGTTATCAATTCCTTTTTGACAAATCCAAAAAAATAACTCAAAATTTCTTGAAAACAATTCTAATAATTCAACAACAATTAGTAATTTCGTGCTCGTTTTTTTTGACAAACTATTTTTCTCATGTTAAAACAAGTCTCATTAGCTAAGGAGCTGAAAAAATACTTTGGCTTTGACACCTTCAAGGGAAATCAGGAACAAATTATTCAAAATGTGCTGAATGGCAACGATACTTTCGTCCTAATGCCTACAGGAGGAGGGAAGTCATTGTGTTACCAGCTTCCTTCACTCTTAATGGAAGGAACGGCCATTGTAATTTCTCCACTGATTGCCTTGATGAAAAATCAAGTGGATGCCATGCGTAATTTTAGTGAAGAAGATGGCGTGGCACACTTTATCAATTCTTCACTGTCGAAACAAGCTATTGAGCAAGTGAAATCCGATATTCTGAGAGGAAAAACCAAATTGTTGTATGTGGCCCCCGAATCACTTACAAAAGAAGAAAACATCGAATTTCTTAAACAGATTAAAATCTCTTTTTATGCCATCGATGAAGCACATTGTATTTCGGAATGGGGACACGATTTTCGTCCCGAATATCGACGTATTCGTCCAATTGTCAACGAAATAGGAATTGCTCCCATTATAGCACTTACTGCCACCGCTACTCCAAAGGTACAACATGATATTCAGAAAAATCTGGGAATGCTGGATGCCAAAGTTTTCAAATCATCTTTCAACCGTCCCAATTTGTATTACGAAGTTCGTCAGAAAACAAACAACATAGACAAGGATATTATTAAATTTGTTCGTTCTCAGGAAGGAAAATCAGGCATAATTTATTGTCTGAGCAGAAAAAAAGTGGAAGAATTGGCCGAAATGCTCCATGTAAACGGAATTTTGGCTTTACCTTACCATGCCGGCATGGACGCTGCCTTGCGAAGCGAAAACCAGGACAAGTTCTTAATGGAAGAAGCAAGCGTTATAGTGGCCACAATCGCTTTTGGCATGGGAATTGATAAGCCCGACGTCAGATATGTGATTCATTATGACATGCCCAAAAGTCTGGAAGGCTACTATCAGGAAACCGGACGCAGTGGACGTGATGGAGGCGAAGGTCAGTGCATTGCTTTTTATTCCTATAAGGATCTGGAAAAATTACGCAAATTTATGCAAGGAAAACCACTCGCTGAACAGGAAATTGGCAATCAACTGCTGATTGAAACGCAGGCTTATGCTGAATCTTCTATCTGCAGACGAAAGCTCTTACTTCACTATTTCGGTGAAGAGTATAAAGAAGATAATTGTGGTAATTGTGATAACTGTATGAAACCCCAAAAATTTATGGAAGCGCAAGAATTATTGACATTGATTCTTGAAACTATTTCTATTTTAAAAGAAAAATTCAAAGCCGAACACATTGTGGACATTCTGAAAGGAAATGAGACATCAGACGTTGTTTCCTATCAGCACAATGAATTGGAAAATTTCAGTGCTGCCGCCGATGAAGATGAAAAATTGCTTCAGGCTGTGATTCGACAAGCCCTTATCAGTGGTTACATCACCAAAGATGTAGAAACTTACGGAGTATTGAAATTGACACCCAAAGGGAGAGATTTTCTCAAAAATCCTACTTCTTTCCCTATTGTAAAAGATACCGATTTTGAAGAAGACGAAGAAGTGAACCTGAAAAATATAGCCAGTACCAGCGCCGCTGATGAAGTGCTGTTCTCTATTTTAAAGGATTTACGTAAAAAACTTTCGAAAAAGTTGGATGTTCCTCCTTTTGTCATTTTTCAGGATCCTTCGCTGGAAGCAATGGCTACAACCTATCCCATAACTATGGATGAACTTCAAAATATTCCGGGAGTTGGTGCGGGGAAAGCCAAACGTTATGGTGATGAATTTATAAAAGTTATCAAGGAATATGTGAAGGAAAACGACATAATCCGGCCGGAAGATCTGAGAGTACGCACCGTTGCCAACAAATCAAAACTCAAAGTTTCCATTATTCAGGCTATTGACAGAAAAATTGCACTCGACGATATAGCTCTTTCCAAAGGACTGGATATTAGCGAATTGTTGGACGAAATAGAAGCTATCGTTTATTCTGGAACAAAAATTAATATCGACTATTTTCTGGATGATGTTATGGACCCGGATCGTATAGACGAAATCTTTGAATACTTTAAATCTGCAGAAACCGACAGCATAGACGATGCATTGGATAAACTTGGAATAGATGATTTCAGCGAGACGGAAATACGGCTGGTAAGAATCAAGTTTCTTTCAGAAGTAGGAAATTAAACGGAAAGAAAAAATATTTCAGAAGCAGAGAAAAATAAAAATCTCTGTTCTTTTTGTTTCTGCTAATTCCTCTTGTCGATACCCCACATCAATTTTTTCTTCAGCGTATCGAAGAAAGTATGCTGTAACTGCTTGACAACTTTTATTGTAAAAGGAGCTTTGGTAATATGCAATTGAGTGGTTTGTTCCAAAACTTTCGACCGTCCGTCCAGCGCAACAAGGTAACTGTGGGTGCGGCTGTGTACCTCAAGGTCAATACTCCAATTGTCTGGAATTATCAGCGGTCTCACATTTAAACTATGAGATGCAACAGGTGAAAGAATGAAATTTTGTGCCTGTGGAACAACAATCGGGCCTCCAACACTCATGGAATAAGCAGTAGAACCAGTTGGCGTTGAAACCAACAAACCATCAGCCTGATAAGTATGAATCAATTCACCATTGACACTTGCATTGATACTGATCATGGAAGAAGAATCCTGTTTCAAAACAGACACTTCATTCAAGGCATAAGGATATTGTAACGGTGTTCCATCTGATGTCTCCACCTGCAGCAAAGTGCGTTCTTCTATTCGGTATTTTCCAGCCATAAGAGCTTCCAATGCGTCAAAAATTTCATCATTCGAAACATCGGTTAGGAAACCCAGCCGGCCAGTATTGACACCAATAACAGGAATTCCCTTTTCACCAATTCGTGCAGCGGTATTTAAAAAGGTTCCATCACCACCAATACTAAAGGCTACATCGGCTTTAAAATCATCATTTTCGATTTTTTCCACATTTTCTAAGCTATAACCACCTACTTGTAGAAGAAAATCATACAAATCCCTGTCAAGCATTAAAGTAACTTGTTTCTCCGAAAAAAAGTCAAACAGCACTTTAATACTGTTTATGATGACCGGGCGATATATATTTCCGAAAATTGCTACTCTCATGTCAAAAAAAAATTTGGTAAAAAACAAAAAGAAGCTTCTGTAAAACAAAAAATTAAATCAAAAAAACGTCTAATTTTTAATTAAAAAAATACAAAGATAGATACCTCTTTTACCGCGTCTTGGAAATTTTGAGTTATTTTTGTAGATAAAATCAATCATCAAACTCCTTACAAAGGAACTAAATGAAAACGACATGTACAAATAAATATTTTTTTAAAAGAAATCAATGCTTCTCACTTTTTTCTCACTGTGCCATAGCGATGCAATTGTTTGTTTATATTCATATAGATATTTGAAAATCAATAATTTAAATTTTAACCGAAATGACAAAATTAAGTGTAAATATCAATAAAATAGCTACCTTGCGCAATGCCCGAGGGGGTAATACTCCTGACGTTTGCAAGGCAGCCCTCGATTGTGAAAAATTCGGTGCAGATGGCATCACCGTTCATCCACGACCCGACGAAAGGCATATTCGTTATTCTGATGTCTGGGCACTGAAACCAATTTTGCAGACCGAATTCAACATCGAAGGCTATCCCTCTCCCAACTTTATGAAACTGGTTACTATGGTAAAGCCCACACAAGTCACACTTGTGCCTGATCCTCCTGAAGCTATTACCTCTAATGCCGGATGGGACACGGAAAAAAATCTCGATTTTCTGAAAGATATTACTGCTGAGTTACAAGCTGCAGGAATTCGTGTTTCCATTTTTGTTGATGCAAATGTTAAAAGTGTTGAATATGCTGCATTAGCGGGTGCCGACAGAGTTGAACTCTATACCGAACCTTATGCCCGCGAATATGTAGAAAACAGAGAAAAAGCAGTAGCTCCTTTTTTAGAAGCGGCCAAAGCAGCCAAAAAATTGGGATTGGGACTCAATGCGGGACATGATTTGAATCTTCAAAATCTACATTATTTGCATACCTGCATTCCCTGTCTTGATGAAGTTTCCATTGGACATGCCCTGATTTGTGATGCTTTGTATTTGGGACTTCAGGAAACAATAAAACAATATAAAAATCAGTTGAAATAGTAAGGCACGAATTTTGAAAGCAAACACAAAAAATAAAAAACTGAAAAAAATATGAATTTTCTGCTTATACTTCAGGCTGCTTCCAGTGTGGTAGCCACTGCTTCTGAACCCGTTCAAACAGAAATGAATTTATGGACGATGGCCAAATATGGTGGCCCAATTATGATCATCTTGGCCATTATGTTTGCTTTGGCAGTTTATTTATTTATAGAAAGACTGATTACCATCAATCAGTCATCCAAAGATGATCCCTATTTCATGCAAAGAATTAAGGATTACATTTATGAAGGGAAAATAGATGCTGCCATCAAACTTTGTCGCGACACCAATACACCGATCGCTCGAATGATTGAAAAAGGCATAACCCGGTTGGGTCGTCCAATGAGTGATGTAATGATTACTATTGAAAATGTGGGGAATCTTGAAGTTGCCAAACTTGAAAAAGGACTTTCTGTAATGGCTTCCATCTCGGGAGGTGCACCCATGTTGGGATTTTTGGGTACGGTAACCGGAATGGTAACAACTTTCTACACGATGTCTCAAAAAGCGGGAGGCAACATTTTATTGGGTGATTTGTCCGTTGGAATGTATCAGGCAATGGTAACAACCGTTGGTGGTCTGATAGTAGGAATTTTAGCATACTTTGCCTATAATTATCTGGTTTCGAGAGTAGATTCGGTAGTAAAAATTCTCGAATCGAAAACCATGGAATTTTTGGATTTGCTCAATGAACCTGTAAAATAAACATACAAAAAACACTCGCTCTATGGCTTTAAAAAAAAGAAATAAAGTTGAAGCAGGATTTTCAATGTCATCTATGACAGATATCATTTTCCTGTTACTCCTTTTTTTTGTCATAGCTTCAACTTTATCTTCTCCCAACGATATTAAGCTGAATTTACCGGAAAGCCGAGCTAAAACATCTACCAAACAAGTAGTTGCTAAAGTGGCTATTGATGCACAAGGAAATTATTCCATAGCAGAAGGTAATCAAAAGCCTGTTCCGATTAATCCTGAACAGTTGGAACCGTATTTGCTAAATTTAGCTTCGCAGGACAGTTTAAGATACCTTGCTCTGTACGCTGACCAGAATATTCCTTATCGCGAAATAGTAAGAGTTTTAGATATTGCCAATGAACACGATATTAAAATCGTCATTGCCACCAAACCTTTTGAGCATTAAAATCGTGAAAAAACCTCAATTGTATGGCATATTAGGTTCAATGGTTGTATACAGTATTGTGCTGATATTACTTTTTGTCATTAAAATGAACAGCTATACAGTTCCTGAAGAGGAAGGAATTATGGTAAGTTTTGGAGATTCCTTTGAAGGAAGCGGAATTGAAGGTGAAGCGGCACAAGCCGGCGGAGCTGCTCCAAAAATTTATCAGCCAAAAAGTCAACAATTTCTCACACAAAAATCGCCATCTGTTTCGTTAGGATCTACTACCGATAAAAAAGAAAAAGACCGATTGGAAAATCTGAGAATAGAACAGGAAAGGCAAGCTTCAGAAAAAAGACAAAGAGAACAGGAAGCTTTGGCAATAAATGAAATGGTCGGCAACGTTTTTGGCAGTAGCGCTTCCAGTGGAAGTGGCAAAGGAAGTGGAAACAGCGACAAGGAAGGTTTTGAAGGAAATCCTGCTGGAAGAGGAGTTGTGAACGGAAATAGCTGGTCGCTTAACGGACGAAATTTGGTGGGAAATTTGATTACACCCCGATATGAACAAAATGTGGAAGGCGAAGTAACTGTCAACATCCGGGTGAACGAAAGCGGAATTGTTGAAGGAGTTTCTATTGGCGTTCCAACCAATATTTCGGATGCCACGATTTTAAAAGCAGCTTTGGAAGCAGCAAAAAACACTCGTTTTAGCGCTGGTAAAGGAAAAGCTACCGGAACAATCACGTATCATTTCCGATTAAAATAAATTATCTAAGTGTATGAATGTGCTTCAAAAGCACCGAAAATGTAAAAAATAACCTTAACACAATAAAAAAGATAAACTTATGAAAGCAATGGTATTTTTGGCTGATGGTTTTGAAGAAATTGAAGCCATCGCTCCAATTGACATTATGCGGCGTGCAGGCATCGAAGTAACAACCATTTCGGTTACCACGACAAAGGAAGTGAGGGGTGCTCATGACATTTTACTTCAAGCAGATTGCTTATTTGGCGAAATTGATTTCTCCAATGCCGATTTGCTGTTTTTGCCGGGTGGGATGCCGGGAACAAAAAATTTAGAAGCTCATGTTGGATTAAAGCAACTTTTACTGAAACATGCCAATGAAGGCAAAAAGTTGGCAGCTATTTGCGCTGCGCCTTCCATATTGGGAAAATTGGGATTACTGAAAGGAAAGGAAGCTGTATGTTTTCCCGGATTTGAAGAAACACTCAAAGGGGCTATTTTATCCGACAAAAAAGTTGTTCAGTCGGGGAATATTATTACAGGTAAAGCTGCCGGCGCTGCCGTAGAATTTGGCCTAAAACTGGTAGAAAACCTGAAAGGAAAATCTGCAGCCGAACAGGTGGGTTCGTCCATTTTTGCTTTTTGAGAAAATAAACAATTGGTAACGAAGCTATTACTAAAAAACAAAGGAGGAATTAAAAAATAGTTCCTCCTTTGTTTAAACTTCAACAAACAAATCAATTGATGGCATCGCTCAATTCTGCACCGGCTTTGAATTTTGCAACTTTTTTAGCTGGAATGGTGATAGGTTTTTTGGTTGCTGGGTTAATACCCGGACGAGAAGAACGTTCTGCAACCGAGAAAGTACCAAAACCTACTAAACTAACTTTATCTCCAGCAATTAAAGCTTCAGAGATACTTTTAACAACAGCGTCAATTGCTTTCTTTGCATCAACTTTGCTAAGGCCAGATTTTTCTGCTACAGCACTGATTAATTCTGCTTTGTTCATAACATAAAATTTTTTTAAAGTTAAACACACTAAAAAATCCTTTTTAATGCTACAAATGTACATTATTGATAATAAATAGCAAGCATTTAAATAAAAAATTTTCTATTTTTTTTATGTTTTCTTACAAAATATGTTTCAGAACACATTTTTACAGTACATTTGTGCCAAAATTGATAACTTGAATTGAACATATAATGAAAATCTGATGTTATTAACACAATTAATTTTATCAACAAAGTTTTTCAAAATTCACAATACCGAAAAAAATAAAACTTTTAACGCCAGAAATAAAAAATTCTTCAAATGAGTAGCAGATCTTCTTTCTTTGGTTCTATCCCTGTAATAGTTAAAAATCTGATTCTGATAAATGTGATTTTATGGTTGGCAACGTTGGTATTGCCACGCTTTTTTTTGCGTTGGGGAATCAATGTCGACTTGAACGATATTCTCGGCATGCATTATTGGGCTTCGGATCAGTTCAATCCGGCTCAACTTATTACCTATATGTTTATGCATGGAAGTTTTGAACATATTTTTTTCAACATGTTTGCCTTGTTTATGTTTGGAGCCGTATTGGAACAATTTTGGGGACCTAAACGCTTCATGATTTATTATTTGGTTACGGGTGTGGGAGCAGCTCTTGTGCAACAATTATTTTGGACAATTGAATATCAGCCTGTGGTAAATGCTTTGACAGAAGCCATCGAAACCGGATCAAAAGAAGCATTGCTATTGCAGGAAAATTTGTTGTCTCGATTTTTTAGAATCAACGATTTGGCTGCTCTGGACACAACCTCATTGATTGAACTGAAGCATCTCTTCGTAAATCTACCAGTAACCATTGGCGCTTCAGGAGCAATTTTCGGATTGCTGCTGGCTTTTGGATGGCTGTTTCCCGACGCAAAACTAATGATTATATTTTTCCCTATTCCTATCAGAGCAAGAATTTTTGTGCTAATGTATGCCGTTGCTGAATTATTTTTAGGTGTGGCCAGTTTTACAGGCGATAATGTCGCTCATTTTGCTCATTTGGGCGGAATGCTCTTTGGAATTTTCCTGATTCTGTACTGGAAGAAAAAAGGGGTGCATTGAAAGGAATATCTTGCAAACAATTTAACTAAAAAAGTACAATCTCTTGATTTACAAAAAATATTTGTTTCTTAATTATGAATATTTTCGACAATATTAAATTATCCTTTCGTCAAGGGAGTAATCTGATTAAACTCATATACATCAATGCCGGTGTATTTTTGTTATATCATGCCATTTTAATTGCTTTCAAACTTTTCAATTCCAATGGTATTTTCCTCCTTCCCTTTTTGGCCATGCCGGCAGACGGGCTTCAGTTGCTTTATCATTTCTGGACACCGGTTACTTACATGTTCATGCATGAAGGTTTTCTTCATCTGTTTTTCAACATGTTATGTCTTTATTGGTTCGGCAAAATCTTTTTGATGTATTATTCCGAAAAACAACTTACCGGTTTATACTTGGTAGGTGGATGGATGGCTGGATTGTTTTATTTCCTGTCTTTTAACATTTTTCCCTATTTTAATGCAGTAGTTTCTCAAACTTTACTTTTAGGCGCTTCCGGTTCCATAATGGCAATTATCGTAGCTTCAGCTGTAGCATCTCCAAATCTGGAAATGCGGGTATTGTTTCTTGGTAACGTAAAATTGAAATACATTGCATTGGTAGCCGTTCTTACAAGTTTTTTCGGTATCACTTCCAACAATGCCGGAGGTGAAATTGCCCATTTGGGAGGAGCTTTGACGGGTTACCTTTTTGTTGTATCTTTGCGTAAAGGGAAAGATATTACCAAATGGTTGAACGTATTACTGGATAATGTTGTGAATCTTTTTTCGAGAAAAAAGCTCAAAGTCAAAAAAACCAAATATTCGGCTCCTTACCGAAAAATGACAGATGAAGAATTCAACATGGAAAAGGTGCGACGGATGCAGGAAATAGACAGAATACTCGACAAAATAAAATCATCGGGATACGACAGCCTGACATCAGAAGAAAAGAAACGCCTTTTTGAACAGGGAAAACCCAACTAAATTCTTTATTTTACACATTGCGAACCGTTTCTTTTCCACAAACCAACAACTGAAACGAAGATAAAAAATGATTCTAAAAAAAATTACAAAATGGGGTTTGGTGGCGGCAAATGTTATTGTAGCATTGACATTGCTCTTTAGCGTTCTTGCCAGTTTTGTAAGTCCTGCCGTATTTACATTTCCGGCTTATTTCGCACTTGTTTTTCCTGTTATTTTTTTCCTTAATCTTGCATTTGTTTTGTTGTGGTTGTTGTTACGAAAATGGTATTTTCTTATCTCCCTCTGTTTAATGCTTCTTTCTTTCCCTCAATTAAAGGAAAATTTTTCCTTTCGCTTCAAAAATCCGCCGGTTTCTTCATCCAAACCCGATTTCACTATTTTGAGTTACAATACCCACATGATGGGGCTTGAAAAAAAACACAATAAAGAAAACAAAAAAATTAATCCGGTTATTCAATACGTACTTTCAACCAATGCAGACATTGTGTGCTTGCAGGAATTTATGGTCAGTACAAAGGAGAAATATTTAACCGAAGAAGATGCGATGAAAGCCTTTAAGAAATATCCCTATCATCATATATATTTCAAAGCCAAAGAAAAAAGAAGCTGGTTGGGAATTGCAACATTTTCCAAGTTCCCCATTATCAACCGGCAAACCATAGCCTATACATCTTCAGCCAACGCCTCTATTTACAGTGATATAAATATTCGTGGAAAAACTATCAGAGTAGTCAACAATCATCTTGAATCCAATCAGTTAACTGAGAAGGACAAAGCCATGCCTTATCAGTTGAAAGAAAATTTCAACACCGATTTGGCAACCCACATCACCCTTTACTTTTCAAAAAAATTAGGAGCCGCTTACAAACTCAGAGCTATGCAAGCCGATGAAGTAAAAAAGGTTGTTTCTTCTTCTCCTTATCCTGTGGTTGTTTGTGGTGATTTTAATGATGTGCCTTCTTCCTATGCCTACACAAAAATACGCGGAAAATTGAAAGACAGTTTTCTGGAGCAGGGAAAAGGATTCGGCTGGACTTTCAACGAAAAACATTATCGATTCCGTATCGATTATATTTTTCATGACCCTTCCCTGATTTTGTTGAACTTTAAAACAGATAAAGTACCCTATTCAGATCATTTCCCTTTGAAAGCAGCATTTTCGCTATAACAAACAAAAAAGAACTACTTTTCAAACCATCATTTTTCTCCTTTTATAATCGAAAATCGTTCTCTTATTGCTAAATTTGTAAAAAAATTTTACCATTCAAACCCTCTAAAAAACAGAAAAAAATGAACGTACCTGAAAATTTAAAGTACACTAACGAACACGAATGGATCAAGGTTGAAGGCGATACAGCCGTTGTTGGCATTACTGATTACGCTCAACACGAATTGGGAGAAATTGTCTTTGTTGAAGTTGAAACGGTAGGAGAAACGCTGGAAGCCGGTGAAGTTTTTGGCACAGTAGAAGCCGTAAAAACTGTTTCAGAACTTTTTTTGCCGGTAGGTGGAGAAATTCTGGACTTTAACTCCGATTTGGAAAATGCGCCGGAATTGGTCAACGACGATCCTTATGGAAAAGGTTGGATTGTCAAAATAAAAATCTCTGATGTTTCAGAACTCGAGCAACTACTGACAGCTGAAGAATACAAAAAACTGATTGCCTGAAAAATGAACATGATCTAAATCTGCAACCAATTATCAAAAAATGAAACCAAAAGTAAGCATCATCATGGGCAGCACTTCCGATTTGAAAATTATGGAAAAGGCTGCCAAATTGTTGAATGAATTTGAAATTCCTTTTGAAATCAATGCCTTGTCTGCCCATCGTACACCAAAAGAAGTTGAAGATTTTGCCACCCATGCCCAAGAAAGAGGAATTGAAGTCATTATCGCTGGCGCCGGAATGGCAGCACATTTGCCGGGTGTAATTGCTTCCATGACTACTTTACCAGTTATTGGAGTGCCCATCGATGCTTCTATGGACGGATGGGACGCTTTATTGTCAATTGTACAAATGCCACCGGGAATTCCCGTTGCCACTGTTGGAATAAATGCGGCACAGAATGCAGGAATTTTAGCTATTGAAATATTGGCGCTGAAAGATTCAAACCTTCTTGTTCGTCTGAAATCCTACAAGGAAGATCTGAAACAAAAAATTGTGGAAGCCAACCAACAACTTAAAGAAGTAAAATACCCTTTCAAAACCAATTAGCAGGCTCTTGGGGCTAAGAATAATGTGTTATTTTAAAAAGCCGTTTTTTTTGCAAAAGCGGTTTTTTTATTTTATCTGTCCTTTTAAAAATTGCTGACGCAAGTCTTCGTCAAATTTTTCGATAGCATACCGAAGCATGGTTCGGGGCATTTGCCGATAGTGCTTTAACAAAAAAGCCATTTCTGCGTCTTTGTTTCTATTTCCCACTTCTCTAAGCATCCATCCCACAGCCTTATGAATTAAATCGTGGGGATGATAGAGCAATATTTCAGAAATTTTGAAAGTATCGTCAAACTGACCGCAACGAATAAAATAAAACGTTGAAATGATGGCAATTCGTTGTTTCCAAAGGTCGTTGGTATGAACAAATTCGTAAAGTAAGTCTCTGTTTTTGTCAAACAAGTAACAGCCCAAAATATTAGGGGCAGAAGCATCTACCAAATCCCAATTATTGATAAAAGATATGTTGTTGAGATAAAAGTCTGCTATCAAAGATCTTCCAGGTTCGTTCGCTTTCTCAAATTTGTAACAAAGCATAAAAAGCGCTATCGATCGGTATTCGTGAATTTCATTTCTTAAAAATTGTTCCAACTCACTCAAATTAATATCCCTAAAATATTTTTTTGCAATCTTCCGCTGAAAAGGAACATTTACTCCAATAAATTTGTCACCTTCTCCATATTCGCCCGGACCCGTTTTGAAAAACCGAAAGTGATGCTGAGCTTTTTCGGCAGATGCCTGTTCATTCAATGCTATAATTATGGTTTGGAGTAAATTTATTTCATTCATTATCAGCAGATTAGTAATTATAAAGGAACAAAAAACTTTAGAGATTTTTTAAATCAAAGGAAATGTCAGAATTGAATCCCGAGTTGCAAACCCAATTGCTTCATATTTGCTGTACCCTCGTAATGATAGGTCCCCGTAGAAATTGTTTCGGAAAGTTGTCCGCCAAATTGCTGAATACCAGCATAAATTCCACAAAAAAGTTTTGTCTTATAACTTAAACGGGAACTGATGCCGGCAGCCGCTTTAACCAATATGCCACCTTCCCAGCCGGATGACATGGAAAAAGCATAACCTGCATCCATGCGAACAAAAGGCGAAATTCGATTTGTAGTAAAAGTATTTTGCAATCGAAGAAAAACCGGTAAAAAATTTAAAGACGAAGTATTTTTTAAATAAGTTGAGTTATATCCTGCGCCCAAACCAACAAAAAAGTTTTCTGAAAAAACTTTGTTCTTCCCCAAAACAAAAGCAATTTGCGTACTGGGTGAAATATCAAAACTATTTTTAGCGCTTGAAATTCCTCCACACGCATCCAATACTGCAAAAAAATTTTGATTTTCGTCAAATAGAACATCCTGCGATATTTTTTCAGGTTTATCGGGAACATCTATCTTTTCTTTGGAAATATCCTTGATTTCTTCAAGCGGGAACTGGTATCGAACACCTTCGTCGGTTTGCAAAATAAGCATTTCGTCGTTCCGAAAAACAATATCTCCATAATAAATTTCACCGGTTTTCATCACAATTTTATCCCGGTCCTTAACCACAGATTGTGACAAAACAGTCCAGATATTTACTAAAAACAGAATAAACAAAAGAGCAATCGGTTTTTTCATAGATTATACAAGAAAAATTATTTGAGTACTTCCGCAAACCGATCAAGAAAAAGATCGGCATCCTGCTTGGTTAGGCAAAGAGGTGGCAACAAACGGATAATATTTGAACCACTTACGCCGGTAAATATTTTCTTTTCGAACAACAGGCGTTCTCTCAATTTTTTTACCGGTTCTTCAAATTCAATTCCGATCATCAAGCCTTTTCCTCTCACTTCTTTTAATCGTGGAAATTTTTGTATTTCGTTTATCAAATAATTTCCCACTTGCAAAGCATTTTCCATCAGATGTTCATGCTGCAGAACATCCAAAACTGCAATGGCAGCCGTACACACAAGATGATTTCCCCCAAAAGTAGTTCCCAACATTCCATAAGTTGGTTTAAACATGGGGCTGATAATTACTCCACCAATGGGAACTCCGTTTCCCATGCCCTTTGCGGTAGTAATAATATCGGGTCGGATACCGGCATATTGATGAGCGAAAAATTTTCCACTCCGTCCATAACCCGATTGAATTTCGTCCAAAATAAGAACGGTTCCGGTCTCCTTGCAGGCAGTACTTATTGCTTTCAGAAACGCCGGCTGTGGAATCTGTATTCCTCCCACTCCCTGAATACCTTCAATAATTACCGCACAAACATCTCTGTTTTTCAAAGATTGAAGAACTGCTTCCGTATCGTTCAACGGAAGAAATTCAACTTCGAAATTCTGGTTGATGGGCGCTTTAATAGCAGGATTGTCCGTAACTCCAACAGCAGCCGAAGTTCTTCCGTGAAAACTTTTTCCGAAAGCAATCACCTTGCTTCGTCCATTATGAAAGGAAGCCAGTTTCAAGGCATTTTCGTTAGCTTCTGCTCCCGAATTGATAAGGAACAGAGAATAGTCATCGTATCCCGAAATCTTCCCAAGTTTGTCGGCTAATTCAATTTGTAAACTGTTGATAACAGAATTGGAGTAAAAAACCAAATTCTGAATCTGATCCGATAATTTTTTTACAAAATAGGGATGCGAATGGCCAATTGAAATAACAGCATGACCTCCATAAAAATCGAGATATTCCGTACCATTTTTGTCGTAAGTACGGCATCCCTGCCCTTTGACAATTTCTATGTCAAAAAGGGGATACACATCAAAAAGATTCATATTATATTGATTTTCTGATAATTTACTGTTTTGTCAATTTTAAAACAAACAAAAACAAATTACAAAATTACCATTTTTTTGTAAGGAATAATTGTTTAAGGACAAAATTGAACGAAATATTGAAAAAACCGGTCAGTTAGAAATAATGAAAAGTTCATTTGAAAATTTAGCGCAAATATTTGCTTTATAAAATGAAAACTCAACTTCTCCAATAATCCCAGATTACGCATTCAAAAATATTAAATATGATTTATGCAACTCAATGAACTATGTACCTTAACGTGAGTTCGGTATAACGATTTACCTGTTTTAATCATATAAAAATTTGATAATTAATTAGATAATAAGGCTTATTCTTGTTGTTGATTAACGTTACTAAGGTTTTATAAAATAATGGGGTTCGTTTTCTGAATATAAAGACCTTATTTGACACAACTAACCTTCATAACATGTGAATACTTCCATTTCATCAACCTTATTACCTTATTTATAATTGCTTGTATAATATTCATTTTCATCTATCGAACTCACGTTAACTTATTCATTATAAATAATTAGGCTATATTCTGAACTTTATAGACTGACTTACAATTAGGTTTAACCGTTTTTTTCTAATGCTGAATCTGTGATAATATGACAACTTTTCTCCGACTAAAAAACTTACAAAATTTGCAATAAAACATTTTATACCTATTTTTATCGTCAGAAAGAGAGATTAAACTGAAAAAACTCGTAATTTTACAAAAAGATTCAAAAGAACCAATTATTCAATTCCGGCATGGAGAAAACCGTAACTATTTATTGTAAAAATACCCGTTCGTACCATAATTTTCCATTGGGAACATCCTTGATCGAAATTTACCGGTCATTAAACATTCAATTAAAATATCAGGTAGTTGCAGCCCGAGTAAATTATAAAGTTGAAGACCTCAATTTTTTAATTTACAAGCCTAAAGATATAGAATTTATTGATTTAAGCACCTCTTCAGGCATGCGCGTCTATGTTCGTACACTGACTATGGTAGTTGCTAAAGCCATTTCGGAGTTATTTCCGGAAGGCACTATTCGCATCGAACATCCCTTATCGAAAGGATATTATTGCGTACTGAACAACATCGATGAACCAGTAACACAAAACTTGGTCGAAAAAATTAAAGAACGGATTAATTTAATTATCTCTCAAGGAAAAGACATTATTTGTGAAGAAAAACAAACCACTGAAGTAATCAAACTATTTGCCGACCAGAAGGATAAAATTGTTCTTTTTCAAACTTTGGGCAATCCGTATTGCCGATATTTCAGGATAGATGACTATATCGATTATTACAACGGCGTTCTGTTGCCCTCAACAGATTATCTATATCTCTATGATTTGATTCCCTATTACGAAGGATTGTTGCTGCGTGTTCCAAATAGAGAAAATCCGACAAAACTGGAAGAAATTGTTCCTCAGCCAAAGCTTTACGATATTTTTAAAGAATACGTGGGGTGGAACAAAATTATGAATCTGAGCAATGTAGGAGAATTTAACATCGCTTGCCGTAACAAACAGGCTTTTGCGCTCATAAAAATTTCGGAAGCTTTGCACGAAAAAAAAGTAGCCACTATTGCCGACATTATAGCCCAACAGAAAGACAAAGTTAAATTTGTACTTATCTCGGGGCCTTCCTCTTCGGGCAAAACTACATTCAGTAAACGTCTTTCGGTTCAACTTGCTGTTTGTCGCATGAAACCCGTAACTATTTCGCTTGATAATTATTTTGTAGATAGAGACCAAACTCCACACGACGAAAATGGAGAGTTGGATTTCGAACATTTACATGCGCTCGATTTGAAACTGCTGAATCAACATCTTCATCAACTCTTGGAAGGAAAAGAAATTGAACTTCCCAATTTCAACTTTGAGGAGGGTCGTCGCTATTATCGTGGAGATAAGCTAAAACTATTGGAAGACAGTATTTTAATCATAGAAGGCATTCATGCATTGAACCCTGAACTCCTTCCGGAAATTCCGGCAGAAGCTACTTTTAAAATTTATGTTTCAGCCCTGACCACCATTTCTATTGACAATCACAATTGGATACCAACCACCGACACCAGATTGCTGCGCCGAATAATTCGTGACTCCCGATACAGAAGCTATTCGGCAAGGGAAACCATAGCACGTTGGGAAAGTGTAAGAAAAGGCGAAGAAAAATGGATTTTCCCTTTTCAGGAGAATGCCGATGTGATGTTCAACTCTGCGCTGCTTTTTGAGTTTGCTGTGCTAAAACGCTATGCTGAACCTTTACTGGCGGAAGTTCCTAAATATTGCGACGAATACACCGAGGCCCATCGTCTCATAAAATTTTTAAATTATTTTGTGCCAATTCCCGACAGAGAAATTCCTCCAACATCACTTTTGCGGGAATTTGTAGGTGGAAGTAGTTTCAGGTATTAAAAAAACATTAAAAATTTGAGTATGCTATTTTATATTAAAAAAAAAATTAATTTTGCAACCAATCCATTTCAAATATAAGCATGAAAAAAGTTTTGATAATAGTACTGCTTTTTATTGTACAAACTTCTATTTTATCTCTTCATGCACAAAAAAACGGATTGATTAGGAAGAGTTCAATCCCTAATTCAAAATCATTGTTTTTTGCTGCAGCTGGCCCTGCTTATTGTTTTGGAGACATTGGCGGTTCACGTTACGAGCAGTTTTTAAACGGTTTGAATGATTGGGATGTGTTGAATACCAGATATTTATTATCATTTGGTTACAGTCAAACATTTAAACATAATCTGGGATATAAACTCAATATCGATTTTGGAAGTTTTACAGGGAATGATGAAAACTCGAGAAACGAAGCTAGGCAGTATTCTTTTAATTCGAAAGTTTCAAGCTTGTCGTTACAAGGGGAATATACTTTTTTGGGAGGCGTCCATTCCAATTCCTACGATTATTATTCGCTTTATTTTTTGGGGGGCATAGGTATAATGAACAGCAATGCTGAAGTAATGAAAAATGGAGTAGCCATTTCTCAAGCTCCAGCAGACAGAATATACGACCAAATAAAACTCAATGAAACAGCTGTTTTTATCCCATTTGGGATAGGGTATAAATATTCAATCACGCCTAAATTTTCTATTGGAGCGGAACTTGGATGGAATTATGCATTTACAGATTTTATCGATGGGATTTCTACTGTCACTTCAAAAGAAAATGATCTTTTGGCCAATATAAGCATTACTTTCAGTTATAAGTTTTTCGACAATTTGACGCCTCCTTGTCGCTGTCTTCCTTACAATCAATAATTTTTATTTCGAATAAATTCCGTTTAAAACATTTGCCAGCTGAATGCCCCCTAAATAAAGCATTTCATCTAGTTTGTCCGAGAAAAGGTATATGTACTTGTAGTTATTGGTTTCTGTTGTCAAATCATAAGCATAAATCTGGTTACGAAGACTATAAACTGTTTCCACCGACTGCAACAAACTGAATTTTTGATACTTGGCTCTTTTGGGTTCAAACTTATTTTGAAGATAAGCGCTGTATTCCGAATAAGAAAATTTTGAACTTTCCAGCAATTGGCTGTCCCATACTCGATGCAAATTGGACTTGACTCCAAACCATTTTACCATGACTTTGTTGCCTCCCAAATCGTCAACCCGACCTAAATGCATGGGTTGGTGCAAATCACCAACAAAATGAATAACAAATTTTAATGCTTCCTCATTGTTGTGGTTTTTCTCCAACTCACCGATCAAGGAATCGAGAGCAAAAAATAAATGCTCACCTTCGGCTTTGGGATGATCCAATAAGAATTTTAAATCTTTTGATGTAAGACTATCTTTCAAATTCTGATAATGCCATTGGTAAGAATAAGCATAATGTTCGTCGCTCCTTATTTCGTCAGCCCAGCTAGCTTCGTAAATAATTCCCTGTTTCCCTAGCAATTTGTCCACCTGATTGCGTGTTGCTGCATTCAGATGTTGATAGGCAATGTCAGCGATAATACGATGCCCTATAACATCATAAGCTGAAAGAGCAAAATTAATAGCACAAAATAAAACGACAAATAAAGTTTTTTTGTTACGTAACATATTGATTTATACTTTATTGATTAAACAATCGAAAATATCGAACAAGTTGGGAGGACAAAATTAGAAAAACTTTTAAAATGTTTGACAAAATGTAGAAAAAAAATATTTTGCATAAAAATGTAGTTTTAACTTTCCTACAAAAGTTACTCCGAGATTTCGTATCTTTGCAGCGGTTTTAAAAATTGTATATGAATTCGTTACTCACAGATTATCATTATTATCTGAAGTTTGAAAAAGCACTTTCCGAAAATACCATTCAGGCTTATGAAAGAGATTTGGAAAAACTTAACAGCTATCTGTCCGATTTTCATGTATCATTAGAGGAAGCAACTATCGATCATTTGCGTGATTTCATAGTTGAAATTGGCAGTTTGGGAATTCACCCGCGTTCACAAGCTCGCATCATATCGAGCATCAGTTCTTTTTATCGCTTTCTTGTTTACAAAAACATTATTCCCACTGACCCCAGCGAATTGCTCGAAAGTCCCAAAATCGGACTTCGGTTGCCACAAATTTTGTCGGTAGAAGAAATTGATGCCATGATTTCTAGAATTGACCTTTCAAAACCGGAAGGTCAACGAAACAAAACTATCATTGAAGTATTATATGGTTCGGGGGTTCGTGTGTCCGAATTGATTGACGTGAAACTTTCGCGTCTTTATCTCAACGAAGGATACATGATGGTTGAAGGAAAAGGGAGCAAACAGCGACTTGTACCGCTTTCGCCCAATTCGATAAGGCAAATCGAACTTTGGAAAATCGACCGCAATCATTTGAAAATCAAAAAGGGCAATGAAGATTTTCTTTTTTTGAATCGAAGAGGAGAGAAATTGACCAGAGCCATGATTTTCAAAATTGTAAAGGATTTGGCTACCATGGCAGGCATTCAGAAAAACATCAGTCCACACACTTTTCGCCATTCTTTTGCTACCCACTTGATGGAAAACGGAGCCAATCTACGCGCCATTCAGCAGCTGCTGGGACACGAATCCATCACCACAACCGAACTCTATACCCATATCGACGTACAGTTCCTTAGAGAAACTATTTTAAAATATCATCCCTTGAACCAATCAAAAAATGAGGAAAAAAAGAATCTGTCGGACTTATGAAAAAAAATTATGCCTGTCCAGCATAATGTTGGGAGTTTTCATAACAGAATTTCTGTTGGTGTTTAGTTTACAGGCACAGGAAACAATTGTTGTCGGACAGGTTATCGACAAATACGACAAGCATCCGCTTTCTTCGGTCAGCATTTATTTCAAAGGAACTTCCATTGGCACAACCAGCAATGAAGAAGGTTATTTCCTTCTTAAAAACGCAGGGAAAGAAAATATACTTGTATTTTCGACCATTGGGTACAAGAAAACGGAAATTAAAATCAAATCAGGCACAAATGTAGGATTGACCGTAGAAATGGAAGAATCGAACACATTGCTTCAGGAAGTTTTTGTCTTACCAGGTACGAATCCGGCTCTCGATTTGATGAGAAAAGTCCGGCTATTGAGGAAACTAAACGACGAAACCAAATTTCCCAATTACAACGTATTGACAACCGAACAAAATGCCATTTTTCTCAGTCGCACACAACAGCGCTCTATAAGTAAACAAATATTTCACCAGCTTCAGGAAGGAAATCTCCTACCCACCGATTCTTCTCTGCTGGTGCCACTGTACATGGACGAAATAAAATATCAATTGACTTCCAATGAAAAAAATGAACTTTCAAAAAAAATTTTTTCTTCAACTGAAGAAGGCAACAAAATTCTGGAACAACTTTTTGGAGAACTCAATCCTTCCCTGAATTTTTACGAAAATTCCATTCCCATTTTCAACAAGAACATTATCAGCCCACTGGCAAGCATTGGCAACATGTATTATAATTATTACCTTGCCGACAGCATGGCGACTTCTTCAGGAAAACAATACGAAATACATTTCCGAAGCCGAAATCCAAGAAATCCGGCTTTCAATGGAAAATTTTGGCTCGATTCGGCTACGCTGGCACTTACCGGCATTGAAGCCGATCTTCCTGCGGAATCCAATATCAACTTTGTTCGGCAATTGAGCATAAAACAGAAATTTCTTCCTCTTTCGGCAAAGCGCTGGGTACGTTCTGAAGATCAAATTTCACTGGCGCTGAACTTGGATATCTTATCGGACAGTGTGCCTGCAGGTTCTCAAATTTTCTTTAAAAGAAGCACCACTTACAATACAGGAAGCATGCAGATTCCCGAAACTTTTGCTCAAAGCGGTTACAGCGCCGAAACACTTGATCAGAAATTGGAACAACTGGGAAACACGCCGCTAATGAATGCTGCAAAATGGCTGGCCGACATTATTTTTACCGGTTATATTCCTGTAGGAAAAATCGATATTGGAAAAATTCAAAATCTTGCCCGCACTACTGATGTGGAAGGATTGAGACTTACTTTGCCCTTCAGAACCAACGAAAGATTATGGAAAAACTTTACTGTTGGAGGTTTTGTGGGTTACGGCTTCAAAAACGAAGCTATAAAGTATTCAGGATTTACACAATATAAATTGCCAACAGAAAAACGACGCATCATGGGTTTGAATTATACAAACGATTACCGTCGTATAGATTACAATTACAATAATTTTCTTTATCTGGAAAATCCACTTGTCAGTGGTGATGAAGATATTGCCGGCACCATTTTCGGGCTTCGCACTGCTAAACGACTGAATGAAAGAAAAGAATGGACGTTTTCTTTCACCGGGGACTGGAACAGGGACATTGAATCGGGAATTTATTTCAGATCTTTACAGCAATTCGCATCCCAAGCCTTGCCTCTGAAAAAAAACGGAATCGATATTGGCAATTTCCAACAACGATCTCTCACTTTTTCCACACGTTTTTCGTTTGACGAAAAAACATATGAAGATCATTTGCAACGAATATATATTTACAACCGCAAACCGATAATTTATGGCATTTTGGAAGCCGGTAAATATAAAATTGGAAATAACGAAAAATATTATGGAAAAATATCGGGGATTATCAAACAAAATGTCCAATTCGATTTGGGACAAGTCAATTATTGGATGGAAGCTGGAAGCATTTTTGGTGATGTGCCGTATCCTCTGTTGGCATTTCAACCAGGAGCAGAAGGCGGCTATGGATTTTACCGCTTCAGCATGATGAATTTTATGCAATTTGCAGCCGACAAATATTTCGATTTTCAGGGAGAATTGATAATGAACGGACTGATTTTGAATCATGTTCCTCTCATCAAATACCTGAACATGCGCGAAATGCTTTCTCTTAAGTTCGCTTACGGAAAATTAAACAACAACCACATGTCAGTCATGGACTTTCCAGATTTTGTCTATCCTTTCAACCGTCCCTATACCGAAGTGGGTGTCGGGCTGGCTAACATTCTTCATCTGTTCAACTTGCAGGCTATCTGGCGATTGACTGATATCGAACAGTTTACCGGCGACAACTTTGCCATCAGAGGAAGTTTGAGGATAAGTTTTTAAAAAGCAATTTTTTTGTTCAGGGAAAATTTATACTCCTTTTCCTTTAAAAATGATTTCCAATGTAAGAAGAAGAATTTTCAGGTCAGTTATCAACGACATGCTTTCCAAGTAAATAATGTCATAATTAAGTCGTTCAATCATTTTTTCGATGCTATCGGAATAGCCAATGCGAATAGGTCCCCACGAAGTAAGTCCCGGTCTGATTTTGTATAAAAGACAGTAATAGGGCGCTTCCTGAACTATTTGCTGAATATAGTAACGTCTCTCAGGGCGAGGGCCAACAATACTCATGTGTCCCAACAAAACGTTGATAAACTGAGGAATTTCGTCAATACGGTATTTCCTCAACTTTTTCCCGATATTCGTTATCCTGCTATCATTGGGATTGCTCAGTCGGGGAACGCCATTTTCGGAACCTTCAAACATGGTCCTGAACTTGATTATGTTGAAAGGACGACCATAACGACCAATTCTTTCCTGGAGATAAAAAACAGGGCCTTTGGAGTCTGCTTTAATCCGAATCATAAAATACAACAAAACGGGTGAAAGTAAAATTAAAGCCAACAGCGAAAAAACAATGTCGAATGCACGTTTAACGCTTTGCTCCCAATCGGGCATTTTAATATCGGTAATACTCACCAGCGGACTGATACTCAAATTATTAATGCGGGCACTTCCGGTCAGAATTTCATACAATCGGGGTGTAAACTGAATGTCGATATTAAACCGGTAAAGAAGATTGATAATGGAAAAGAGCTGATAATCGTCTGTCTGATCGAGCGCAATAATCGCTTCCTGAATGTTATTTTTCTCCACAACTTTATCGATTTGATGCAAATTGCCAAGTATCATCTCCGAAGGAACCAGCTTTTCGTGATCAGTTTCAACATATCCTACCACTGTTTTTTCTGGCGCAGCCTTTGCCAACTCATTTCCAATTCTGAGGGCATTATGTCCGGTTCCGATAATAAGCGTAGGAATGGTCCATTTTTTTGATCGATAATTGCTTTTTACATTGGAATAAATAATAAGGCGAGGCAGATAGGTAAACAAAAACAACAACCCGAACAAAACAGCAAGAGAATAATAGTAATATTTGTACGATACCACAATATCGTCGAGCATCAACACAAAAAAAATGACAATGGAAATAATTAGGCATGCCACGAAAGTGGTGAAAAATATTTTTATTCCCGAGAGTTTTTCGGGATAAAGATAAAATCCTGACAGGTAATGAACAACGATGCAACTTAACGGAAAAAGTATCAGACTGGAAAAATAGTTGTAATTAGGGAAAAAAATCTGAACATTTTCAAAAATAGCAGCATCATTTACTATTTTTCGGAAAATCATAAACAGCACCCACACGACGAGCGAAGCCAATATATCCGAAATTAAATAATGATATAACAGTTTTTTTTTGTTCATCCTCTCACTGATGACGAAATTTTTAAAAAAAAATTGAAAATAGATTACCGTCAAATCATTCGTAATTTATTGAATGACAATGTTTAGATAAAAATTTAACAAACATAACCATTCCATTCGACAGTAATTTCTTTCCACATGTAATAAACGAAAATTAGCATTCTTTATTTTCCTTTCTACGCTTTAAAAAATGTGCTGAAGCAGGGAATTGATTGAACGCTATTGCCTTATAATCTGTATCACGTTTCCCTTATCCAGCTTAATAATGGAAGAAGGTTGGGGTTCGGACTTTTCATCCTGCCTCCAATTGACCACATAATCGACAGCCGATTTAATTTCTTCATCTATTTGTGAAAAATTTGAAGGTGTCGGTTTGCCGCTGATATTGGCAGAGGTGGAAACTATCGGTTTTCTGAACTGTTCACACAAGGTTTTTGAAAACAATTCCCGGGTTACCCTGATACCTATAGAATGATCGGCAGCAATCAAATTAGTTGCCAAATTTTTGGCTTCAGGATAAATAATGGTAAGGGGCTTTTCGGTAATTTCAATCAATTGCCACGCCATATCGGGCACTTCATCAACGTACGAAGGAATTTTTGAAGCGGAATCTACCAATACCAGCAAGGCTTTGCTGTCGCTTCGCCGCTTAATTTCGTACACTTTCCTGACGGCTTCCTCGTTGGTAGCATCGCAGCCTATCCCCCACACTGTATCGGTGGGATAAAGTATAGTGCCTCCTTGTCTCAATACTTCGACAGCTTTTCTGATTTCTTCCTGTAATGTTTTTTCCATTTTGTAACGATAGTATAATTTAAACTTGAGTTCGATATAAGAATATTTATAAGCAATTATAAATAAGCTAATAAAGTTGATGAAAAAAAAGCATTCACATTTCTACAACAAGAACAAACATTATTACCTTATTAATTATTAAGTTTTTACATAATTAAAACAGGTAATCTTTATATCGAACTCGCGTTAAGTCGAGCCTTCAATGCAGACGGCAAACAAAAGTAACAAAAAAACACATCTTGGCAAACCAACAAATACCGTTGCTAATGTTTTTTATCAATTACTTTAAAAATTATGGATTTTCCTTGTCATGAAAAGAATCTGAAAATGTGTTACAAAATCTGTTTGAGGTAGATTTTAAAAGAATATGTTAGTTATACTTTCATTTTTTTTGATTAAAATTTAACATAAAACGCCGTAATTTTTGTCTGAACTGTCATATTTTTATTCGCTAAAATGTTAAATATTTGTTTTTAACAAAATAAATTCTATTGCGTGATATTTGTTTACTTATGGAAAGATTTTTTTAACGATAAATTGTATAAAATTATCAATTATCTTATTTTCAGCTATTTAAAAAAAATTATCTTGGAAGAAAATTGTTGGAAAAAATTAAAAAGGGACAGTAAATTTGACAATATACTGCAAAATGAAAGCAAGAAATTGAATATTTTTTCTATTTGTCATCAAAAACACTTGTTTTTTATTTTTTAATATTTTATTTTTGTCAGCACATTTTCCCTGATCTTAGGTGAAAATAATAAATAATAAGATTAATAAACAAAAATGTAAAATTTATGAGAAAACTAACATTCTTATTTGCCTGCCTATTTATGATAGGAGTTGGTTTGGTCAATGCCCAATCTCTGACAGTCAAAGGAAAGGTGATTTCGGATGAAGATGGGCAACCCGTTATTGGTGCATCGGTATTAGTAAAAGGTACTACTACAGGCACAATTACCGGGGTTGATGGAGGTTTTTCCATTACCGTGCCGGCCGGCAACCGAACGCTGGTTGTTTCCTACATAGGAATGAAATCAGCAGAAGTTCCAGCTGAAAACGGGATGGTTGTAAGGCTGAAACCTCAAACGCTCGAAATTGACGAAGTAGTGGTTACGGCTTTGGGTATTCAACGTCAAAAAAGAGAATTGGGGTATTCTACTGTAAACATTAACAGTGAAGAATTAACCCAAGCCAAATCGGTTAGTGTAGCAACAGGACTTCAAGGGAAAGTAGCTGGCTTAAATATTTCTTCCTTAAACAGTGGAGTCTTTGAAGATGTTAAAATCAATTTAAGAGGACTGCGTTCATTAACTGGTAATAATAATCCCATGTTATTGCTTGATGGAGTTCCAGTTGGTTTGGGCCTTTTAAATACTTTGAATCCGAATGATGTTGAAAGTATAAATGTTTTGAAAGGTTCTTCTGCTGCAGCTATTTATGGGCCTGATGCCCGTAACGGAGTAATTGTCGTTACAACAAAAGCCGGATCAAAAGATTCAAAACCAGTTATAACATTTAGTAATGCAACACAGTTTAGCAACATATCTTTCTTCCCAAAATTTCAAACGCAGTTTGGTTCCGGAGGATATGGAGGATATATCCCTTATGAAAACTGGTCATGGGGTCCTGAATATGATGGTACAATGCGTCCATTAGGTGATGTTCTTCCTGATGGTTCTCAACAAACAGTAAAATATTCACCAATAAAAAACAACAGGCAAGATTTCTTTAATACAGGAGTGACTGTTCAAAATGACATTTCCTATGCAGGAAAAGGATTTTATCTGAGCATTCAAGATGCCAATATTAATGGAGTGGTACCAGATGATGAAAACAGAAGAACTGGAATTCGTTTAAATGTTTCAAATACATATAAAAAATTCACCGCTACCTTTAATACAAACTATATTCAGTCAAACTACAATGTCTTTGACAATTTGGGTATGAGTGATTATTATTCTGGTAACAATGTTGGTTTAAATGATGGTTTGATGAACCTTATTTTCAGCACACAAGCTAATATCCCTTTGACTTCCTATAAGGATTTTGTAAACAACAAGTTTGCACAATACAATAATTATTACAATAGATATGGGATAAATCCTTATATTGCACTTGATACATGGAGGGAAAAAGGCAAGGATCAAAACCTTATAACAAGTCTTGACCTGAAACTGGAACCTACCAATTGGCTTGATTTGAATTATCGGGCAGCAATGACTTATCAAAGCATTGTAAGTGAAAATCGCAGCAAACGTCAGGTGGCAAATTCATTTGGCGCATCACGCGGTATCGATAATATTCCACAATCTGTAAACAATGAATCTTACATAGGAAATAGACTTTCATCCGAATTTTATGCCAATTTACATCACACATTTGGTGATCTCAAATTAAATGTGCTAGGTGGTACATATGTACGTGATGTACTGTCAAGAAATACAGGAGTAAATGCTACCAACTTGATTATCGAAGGATTGTTCAATGTTTCAGCTCGACCGGGCGAATTAGGTGGATTTTCAACTGAATCACATACCAGATTATTTTCACTTTATGGAAGTGCCAGCGCAACATATAAAAATTTCCTTACTTTGGAAGTTACCGGTAGAAATGATAAAACTTCTGTTCTTGACCCAAGTAATAATAGTTTCTTTTATCCCGGTGTAAGTGGTTCCTTCGTTTTGACCGATGCTTTCCCATCACTAAGATCAGACAATTTCAGCTTTATGAAATTGAGAGCTTCTTGGAATAAGACAGGTAATGCAGACATCAATCCGTATTTATTGGATGCTACTTTCTCTCAATTAACAGATGACGGAGATCCTTCAGGATTCCCATTTAATGGATTGCCAGGTTATTCGGCTGATCGTACTTCTTATAATAAGTATTTGGACCCTGAATTTATTAATAGCACTGAATACGGGTTCGAAGCAGGCTTTTTAAAAGGTAGAATCAGCCTTGATGCTACTTATTATACACAGAAAAATACAAATCAGATTGTAAGCATTAGGGTTCCACGTTCAACAGGTTATACTTTTGCTTTTGTCAATGCTGCATCTTTCAGAAATTATGGTTTTGAAACACAATTAAGATTAACTCCACTTGTAAATTTGGGAGAGGTTCAAGTTAATTTAACGGCCAACTATGCTTACAATAACAGTGAAGTCTTAAGTATTTATCAAGATTTAAAGGAACTTTCAATCGGTGGTTACGTGATGTGCTCCAATCAGGCCGTTATAGGTAAACCGGCTTTTGTTTTTAACGCTACTGATTATAAGAGAGATAATAAGGGAAGAGTAATTGTTGATGCTCAAACCGGATTCCCAATTATAGATGAAGTAAATAAGAAGTTTGGACGTACCATGCCACTTCATAACATTGGTTTGAATCCATCTATTTCTTGGAAAGGGTTAACTGTATCTGCTTTATTTGAATACAAGGGAGGCCATTATGTTTTCAATCTTCTTGGTTCCGAAATGGCTTGGACTGGTGTTTCTGAAATTACTGCTGCCAATCATCGTGAACGATTTGTTATTCCCAATTCTGTTTATGAAGATCCTAAAAATCCTGGTACTTATATTCCAAACACCAATATTACTGTTTATGATGTAAATGAATTTTTTACCAGTGATAATTATAGGACAGTGGCTTCTAACTTTATTACAAGTGCTGCTTCCTGGAGATTCAGAGAATTGGCCATTACTTATGATTTTCCAAAATCGTTACTTTCCAAACAAAATTTAATTCAGGGTGTAACTGTTGGAATTGTCGGACGTAACCTCGCTTTATGGTTGCCAAAAACGAATGTTTATAATGATCCTGATTACAGAGGAAACAATGATTTTCTGACGGGAAATATTTCGGGAATTTCAAATGCAACTGTTAATCCTCCAACACGTACTATTGGTGGCACATTGTCAGTTAAATTTTAATGTAAAATCTTATAATAAATAATTATATGAAAAAGCTATTAACAATATTATTTACCTCTGCTTTTATATTGGCCGGTTGTAGCGACGAATTCTTTGACATCAATAAAAGTCCAAATAACGCTGTCGAAGAAAATATGACTCCAAGTTTGATACTGCCCCGCTCTTTACATAGGCTTGCATCAATGTCAGCTACCGAGTATGACACATATAACCGGTGGATGGGTTATTGGGCTCGTTGTGCTGGTACTTACGGCCCTAATACAGAAGAGGAATCATACCAGATTACTTCTTCAACTTTACGTACCAGTTGGCTCGATATGTACGATATTTTAAAAGATATTGATGTTATCGAGAAAAAAGCTGAAAGTAGAAATGAGACAGCTTATCAGGGTATTGCTAAAATTTTAAAATCAATAGGTTTTATGCAACTCGTCGATCAGTATAATAATGTGCCTTATTCAAAATGTTTTGATTTAGGCAATTATATGTTGACACCTTATGATAAGGGAGACGAAATTTATACCGCTCTTATCAATGATTTGGCAAAAGCAGATTCACTTTTGAAAAATGCAGATGTCGCAAATAATCTTGATATTAAAACAGCCGATATCACTTTCAAGGGAGATTTGAGTTTGTGGCGGAAGCTTGGTAATTCTCAAAGATTACGACTCTTGATGCATGAATCGGAAGTACTTGGAAATGCCGGTTTAAAATCCGAAATAGACAAAATCGTTGCCAATGGTGGAGGATTTCTTGGAGCTGGCGAAACAGCCAATGTACAACCAGGATACGCTGCTGATAAATATAAACAGAATCCCTATTGGAATACTTTCAACATTAACGATGCTGGAGGATTGGATAATTATAATAGGGCAAACAACTATTTTCTTAATTTATTAAAGAACAACAACGATATTCGTTATCAGTATTTCTATTCAAAAGCAAAAACTCCTACAAACAATGAAGAATATGTAGGTTTTGACTATGGTTTTGATTATCCTCAGGATACTCCGGAAGATCAAAAAAAGGCTGCAGCCAATTCTTCGAATGTTGCCGGACCTGGAATAGCAAAAGGTCCTAATATGCCTCAGTGGTTGTTTACTTCGTTTGAAAGCATGTTTTTACAGGCTGAAGCTATTCAGCGCGGAGCTCTTGCTGGTGATGCTAAAGATATGTATGAATCTGCCGTTAAAGAATCTTTTTCATGGTTGGGAGTTCCGGATGCAGAAGCGGTTGCTACTGGATATCTGAATTCAACAATAAAAACTTTTGCCGTTTGGGACGCAAATGCAGACAAATTGAATCTGATTCTGACGCAAAAATATATCGCCATGTTTGGTATAAATGGCTTGGAAACATGGACTGATTATCGCAGAACCGGCATCCCAAATGTTCCGCTGTCCATTTACCCGAGCAGAGGGACAAACGTCATCCCCAAGCGTTTGATTTATCCATTGGAAGAATACCAGTATAATTCAGCCAATGCAACAAATGAAGGTACTATTAATCCTCAAACAATGACTATATTCTGGGATAGATAAAAAATTATTAATCGTAAAATTTAGAAAATATGAAAAGAAATTTATATGGGTTAATCTTGTCGATGTTGGTCGTTTCTTTAGGATTTACCTCCTGTCTTGACGACAAAAACATTGAAAACATGGAATATGGCTTGATTAATCTCAACGCCAATAAAATTATTGAAATTCCTGCTGAAGCAACACACGAAATCAGTATGACTCTTTTACCTGAGGGACAAAAAGAAATCACTGTAGGTGAAATAAGACTTGCTGCTGAAAAGCCAGCTTCGGAAGACATTGTAGTAACTCTGACAACTGATAGCTCCGCGGTAATTTTAGGTGAAGATGCAGCTCTATTTCCAGCTAATGAAATTTCAGTACCTGCTTCAGTAACTATTCCTAAAGGTCAACGTTCTGCACCTTTAATCATCACTGTTAATACTGCTGCACTTCAAAGTGATCCACAGTATATTGCAATATCGATTGTTAAAGTTGACAAGCCGGGTTATATCATCAGTGGAAATTTTAACTATGTTAAGCTAAACATGAAAATAAAACATAAATACGAAGGCAGATATATCTTGACTGGCACAATGGAACATTTACCGAATCCAGGAGCTTATTTACATATTACCAACTATCCCGGTATAGATGAATATACTGTTCAATTACGTACTTTAGATGGGAAATCGCTTGTATTTTATGATGAAATAGGGTGGGAAGATTTTATGTATCCAATGATGACTGCTGCAGGAGGATTTAGTGGTTGGGGTTCTTTTGATCCAGTGTTTACATTTGATGATAATGGTAATATTACTGCGGTAACAAACTACTATGGTCAACCGGCTACTAATACTCGTAGTGCTGAACTTGATCCTTCTGGCATCAATAAATATGATGAAGCTACCAAATCATTCAGTGTGTCATATTGGATGAATCAACCATCTGTGGTTACAACTCCACCTTATCATCGTTGCCACATGGTAGAAACTTACAAGTTTAAAGAAGATTTGTAAAATAATACAGGATTTTTTACAGGTACGCCCCAAAGTTGTGATAAACTTATGGGGCGTATCTTTTTGATATGCACAAAATAAAAAAATAATAATTTCTATTTCCTCACTATCGCTTCCAAATTCTTGTTTCGGATTTG
>Ga0208826_1000479_pt1 | contig 41698 bp, 62 predicted proteins | sample AD_UKC115_MetaG_FD_184451 | JGI IMG/M metagenome (GOLD analysis project Ga0208826, IMG submission 184451) | Active sludge microbial communities of municipal wastewater-treating anaerobic digesters from Hong Kong - AD_UKC115_MetaG (SPAdes)... | ecosystem: Engineered > Bioreactor > Anaerobic >...
GGACGTGACGGGGGAGATCGCGCTGCCGGAGGGCGTGGAGATGGTCATGCCCGGGGACAACAGCACGTTTGAAGTGAAGCTGATCGTGCCGGTGGCGCTGGAGCCGGGCCTTCGCTTTGCGGTCCGGGAAGGCGGCCGCACGGTGGGTGCCGGCGTCGTCACCGAGATTCTCGACTAGCCGTCGGGAGGGGACAGCCTTGGCAAAAAAGATCCGCATCAACCTAAAGGCGTTTGATCATCGCGTGCTTGACGCTTCTGCGGTCCAGATCGCCGAGACGGCAGAACGCACGGGCGCGAAGGTTTCAGGACCGATTCCGATCCCGACGGAGATCAACAAGTTTACGATCCTCAAGTCTCCGCACAAGGACAAGGATGCTCGGGAGCAGTATGAAATTCGGACACACAAGCGCCTCATCGACATCGTCGACCCGACGCAGAAGACGATGGAGGCCTTAATGCAGCTGAATCTCCCTTCCGGAGTGGACATCCAGATCAAGTTGTAACTTGCGGGGGGAGCTCTGAGCGAAAAGGAGCTGAATCGGATGAGCATGGGAATTTTGGGACGGAAGATTGGAATGACGCAGATCTTCGACGAAGAAGGGAAAGCCGTCCCCGTAACAGTCGTGGAAGCGGGACCTTGCCCGGTCCTCGCGGTCAGGACACAGGAAAAGAACGGGTACACGGCCGTGGTACTGGCCTTCGGAGCGAAGAAGGCGAAAAGGGTCCCGAAGCCAATGAAGGTCGTTTTCGAGAAGGCGGGAATCGAGCCGAAAAGGTGGATCAGGGAGTTTCGGATCGACGATGTCACGCCGTTCCAGCCCGGAATGGATGTGACGGCCACGATTTTCGAGGCCGGGGAGTCCGTTGATGTAACCGGCGTGAGCAAGGGAAAAGGCACGGCAGGCGGAATGAAGCGTTACGGCTGGGGAGGCGGGCCCGCATCCCATGGGCAGTCCAAGTGGCATCGTCGCCCCGGTTCCTCAGGGGCCCGCAGCTACCCGGGCCGGGTCTTCAAGGGGCACGGAAACCCAGGGCGCATGGGCAACGAGCGAGTCACGGTAAAGAACCTGAAAGTCGCTGCGATTGACGCAGAAAACAACCTGATCCTGATCAGGGGGGCCATCCCGGGGGCGCGTAACGGCCTGGTGATGGTCCGGAAGAAGCACTAGGCGCCGGAAGGAGGGGGAAAGACCATGCCTACCATGAAGTTGATCAATTTTGAGGGCGAAGTCGTAGGAAGCCTCGAACTTTCCGACGCCGTTTTCGGTGCGCCCATTCACGTTCCTGCGATGCACCAGGTTGTTGTGGCCCATTTGGCCAATGCGCGGCAGGGGACTGCCAGCGCCAAGACACGAGGAGAAGTGAGCGGCGGAGGGCGAAAGCCCTTCAGGCAGAAGCACACCGGACGGGCCCGCGCCGGGAGCACGCGTTCCCCGTTGTGGTTGAAAGGTGGCGTCGCCCATGGACCGAAACCGCGCGATTACAGCCAGAAGGTGAACCGCAAGGTGCGCCAGCTGGCGATGCGGAGCGCGCTTTCTCTGAAGGCGACAGAGGATCGGATGCTCATTCTGGAGAACGGGGATTTCGGGACTCACAAGACCAAGGCAATGCTCGCGTTTCTAGGGAAGGTCGAAGCGACCCGCAAGCCTCTGATGGTGATCGACGAGACGAACGCGAACATCTACCGCTCCGTGGCGAATATTCCCGGCGCGAAAGTGATCCACGTGGACAGCCTGAATGTCTATGACATCCTGAACCACGAACACCTGATCATGACGCTTGCGTCCGCCCAGAAACTGCAGGAGGTGTACGGCCGATGAATCTCGTTGCGCATGATGTGATAATCCGGCCGATCATCACGGAGAAATCGAACCGCCAGATGGAGCACAACAAGTACGCCTTCGAGGTCCATCCGAAGGCCAACAAGGTGCTGATTCGCCAGGCGGTCGAGGAAGTCTTCAAGGTGAAGGTCGAAAGCGTCAACACGATCAAGGTTCGCTCCAAGCCGAAACGGTTGGGAGTGTTCCTGGGGCGGTCCCGCTCGTGGAAGAAAGCCATCGTGACCCTTGCCGCGGGAGAGCGCATCAAGTTCTTTGAAGGCGCGAGTGCGTAGGGAACGAGAGGAGAACGAACATGGCGATGAAAAAGTTCAAACCCACAACGCCGAGCCGCCGGACGATGGCGAACTCGGATTACAAGGAAATCACCTCGACAAAGCCCGAAAAAAGCCTTCTTGAACCTCTCCGGAAGACAGCGGGCCGAAACAACACCGGTCGGGTGACGATGCGTCATCGTGGCGGGGGAAATAAGCGCCAGTACCGCAAGATCGATTTTAAGCGCGACAAGATCGGAATCCCCGGCAAAGTGGCGACGATCGAGTACGATCCAAACCGTTCGGCGAGGATCGCGCTGGTCCACTACGCGGACGGAGAGAAACGCTACATCCTCGCCCCTTCAGGCCTTTCCGTGGGAGCGCAGATCATGGCGGGCCCCGGGGCCGACATCAAACCCGGCAACGCGCTAAAAATGATGGATATCCCGGTGGGCACCGTCGTCCACAATATCGAGCTGGAACCCGGCCGCGGCGGCGTTCTGGTCCGGTCTGCCGGATCCAGCGCCCAGCTGATGGCAAAAGAGGGCAAGTACGCGTACGTCAGGATGCCCAGCGGGGAACTGCGTCTCGTTCTTCAGCAGTGCATGGCCACGATCGGCCAGGTGGGGAACGAGGAACACGAGAACGTTGTGGATGGGAAAGCTGGAAAAACTCGCTGGCTTGGCCGCAGGCCGAAGGTCCGCGGAATGGTCATGAATCCCGTCGATCATCCGATGGGCGGCGGCGAAGGGTGCAGCAAGTCGAACAAGCATCCTGTTTCTCCATGGGGTACTCCAGCCAAGGGATACAGAACCCGCAAATCGAAGCCGTCCGACAAGATGATCGTTCGGCGTCGGTACGCGAAGTAGAGGCTGAGGAGGGAAGGACATGGCAAGGTCCACGAAGAAGGGCCCCTTTGTCGAGCTGAAGCTCCTGCACCGGGTCGAAATGATGAACGAAACGTCCAAAAAGGCGGTCATCAAGACCTGGTCGAGGCGCTCGACGATCGTGCCCGCCATGATTGGGCACACCATCGCGGTTCACAACGGGAAAACGCACATTCCCGTGTTCATTACGGAAAACATGATCGGGCACAAGCTCGGCGAGTTTGCACCCACGCGCAAGTTCGGGGGACATGCCGGGCAGGAACGCGCTTCCGGCGTGAAGTAGGGGGTTGAGGAAGAGATGGAAGCCAGAGCGATCTCAAAGGGTCTGAACATCTCCCCGACGAAGCTGCGCCAGGTACTCAGCCTGATTCGCGGGAAAAAGGCGGACGAAGCCCTCGCAATCCTGAAGTTCACCCCCAAAAAGGCGGCGCGGTACGTGGAAAAGGCATTGCAGAGCGCGTTGGCCAATGCGGACAACAATTACGGAATGGATGTTGACAAGCTTGTCGTTTCCGAAGCCTTTGCCGACCGGGGAACTGCCATGAAGCGGTTTCGCCCCGTCTCGATGGGCCGGGCTCATCCGTTCAAGCGGACGTCCAGCCACTTGACCATCGTGGTCTCGGAACGCTAAGGAGGGGTGACCGTGGGTCAGAAAATTCATCCCGTGGGGATGCGGTTGGGCATCATTCGCGACTGGGAATCCAAGTGGTTCGCCAGCGGAAGGAACTATGCGAAAAACCTTCACCAGGATCTCGAGCTACGGCAGTGGATCATCGACCGCTGGAAGGCTGCGGGGGTTTCGAAGGTCGAAATCGAGCGAATTGGTAACGTCATCGCGTTTACGGTTTCGACCGCCCGGCCTGGGGTAGTAATCGGGAAAGGTGGCACCGAAATCCAGAAAGTCCGTGAAGAGCTTCAGGCCAAGACAGGGCTTCGGGTCATGATCAACGTCCAGGAGATCAAAAACCCGGATATGGAAGCTTCGATCCTGGCAGAGAGTGTTGCCTCCTCGCTGGAAATGCGGGTCAGCTTCCGCCGCGCCATGAAAAAGGCGATTTTCCGCGCCATGAAATCCGGCGCGAAAGGGATCAAGGTCCAGTGCGGAGGACGGCTGGGCGGAGCCGAAATCGCAAGAACGGAATGGTATCTCGAGGGCCAGCTCCCTCTTTCGACCCTGAGAGCCGATATCGATTACGGCTTTGCCGAAGCCAAGACGATTTACGGAGTCATCGGCGTCAAGGTTTGGGTTTACCGTGGCGATGCCGCCTACAAGGCCCGAAAGACGGCCAAAGAGGGCGCAAAGGAAAGGGGTTAATGCACCATGCTTATGCCTAGCCGCGTTAAATACAGGAAACCCTTCCGAAGGCCCCTGAGTGGTCGAGCGAAGGGAGCCACCCAGGTGGATTTCGGGGATTTCGGCTTGCAGGCGTTGGATTGTGCCTGGATCACCGCAAGGCAAATCGAGGCGGCCCGAGTCGCGATCTCCAGAAAAATGAAAAAGGGCGGCAAGATCTGGATCCGGATTTTCCCGGACCGTCCCTTTACGAAGAAACCGCTTGAAACCCGTATGGGAAAGGGAAAGGGAAACCCGGAATTCTGGGTTGCCCCGGTTAAGAGAGGGCGGATCATGTTTGAGATCGCCGGTGTCCCTCGGGAAGTTGCCGAGGAAGCCTTCATCACGGCGGGTCACAAACTGCCGATCAGGGTCCGGTTTGTTGCCCGGGAAGGGCTGGGTGGTGAATAGACCATGAAGGCAAAGGATTTCAGGGATCTCACGCTAGAAGAGCTTCAGGACAAGCATCGTCAGTACAAGGAAGAACTTTTCAACCTGCGTTTTCAGAGCGCCATCGGGCAGCAGGGAAACCATAGTCGAATTTCGGAAGTCAAGCGGACCATCGCACGAATTCTCACGGTGAAACGCGAGAAGGAAATGGCCATGGAACGCGCGACGGCAAGGAGGTAGCGGACGATGGAGGAAAGAACCTCTCATCGGAAGACGCGGATTGGCACCGTCGTCAGCAACAAAATGCAAAAGACGATCGTGGTCCGGGTGGATCGGATGGCAAAGCATGCGCTCTATGGCAAGCCGGTGCTGAAATTCAAGAAGTATATGGCACACGATGAAGAAAATACCTGCCGGATTGGCGACCAGGTGCTGATCGAAGAAACGCGTCCCCTGAGCGCCCATAAGCGGTGGGTGCTGAAGGAAGTCCTGCGCCGTGCCCCGATTCTGGGTACGGAAACCGGCGGCGAGGAGGCGTAGGAAATGATTCAGCTCAGGACGGTTCTCAATGTTGCAGACAATTCCGGCGCCAAAAAGATCATGTGCGTCCATGTCGTGGGTGGCAGCCAGAGATTCGTGGGTTCGGTCGGGGATGTCATCGTCGCCTCGGTGAAGGAAGCGATCCCGAACAGCAACATCTCGAAAGGGCAAGTGGTCAAGGCTGTGATTGTCAGGACCAGCAAGGAGATCAGGAGGAAAGACGGTTCGTATGTCCGTTTCGATGACAATGCCGCGGTCATCATCGACAACAACGGGGACCCGAAGGGGACTCGCATCTTTGGACCCGTTGCCAGGGAGCTTCGCGAGAAGAAATATATGCGGATTGTCTCGCTGGCCCCTGAGGTAGTGTAGGAGGCTCTTGTCATGGGAAAGATGAGAATAAAGAAAGGCGACCGGGTCCATGTCATTTCCGGGAAGGACGCGGGGAAGGAAGGGAAAGTTCTTCGGCACATCCCCTCGAAGGACATGATCGTCGTTGAAGGGGTAAACCTTGCGACCAAGCACGTCCGTCCGACCCAGAAGAACCCGAAGGGCGGGATCATCAAGCAGGAAACCCCGTTCTATGCGGCAAAGGCCATGCTCGTTTGCCCTGCATGCGGAAAGCCCACGCGCGTCGCCCGAGCGTTCATGGACGACGGGCGAAAGGTGCGGCTCTGCAAAAAGTGCGGGGAAATCATCGACAAGGTGTAGGGAGGAGGCTTCTTTGACCATGGTTCCGCGTTTGCAGACAAAGTATAAGGAAGAGGTCGTCCCGCGCCTGATGAAGGAGTTTTCCTACAAAAACGTCATGGAGACGCCGCGCATCGAGAAGGTGGTCGTGAATATCGGTGTTGGTGAGGCTAAGGTCGACATCAAGTACATGGATGCAGCCATCAACGAACTGGCCCAGATCACGGGGCAGCGGCCCGTCCTGAAAAGGGCCAAGAAATCGGTTGCGGGGTTCAAGCTTCGCGAAGGGATGCCCGTCGCCTGCGCAGTCACCCTTCGGGGTACGAAAAAATGGGAGTTCCTGGACCGGCTTATGTCCTTGGCCCTTCCCAGGATCAAAGACTTCCAGGGTGTTTCCCGTAAAGGCTTTGACGGCAGAGGGAACTTCAATCTCGGGCTGAAGGAGCAGCTGATTTTCCCCGAGATCGACTACGACAAGGTTATCCGTGTCCGCGGCATGAACATCACGATCGTCACCACGGCGAAAAGCGACGAAGAGGCCTACCTCCTTCTCAAGGAGCTGGGTATGCCCTTCAGTCGTTAAGGAGGTCATTCAAGATGTCGAGAACGGCCCTTGAAGTCAAGGCGAAGAGGGAACCGAAATTCAAGGTGCGCAAGGTGAATCGATGCCCTCTTTGTGGGCGCGTTCATTCCGTTTTGCGCAAGTTCAACATGTGCCGTTGCTGCTTCCGCAAGCTGGCCCGTGAGGGGAAAATCCCCGGCGTGGTCAAGTCGAGCTGGTAGCGGCTAGAGCAGAAGGAGGCAGAGGAAATGTACGTGACCGATCCCATAGCGGATATGCTCACGCGCATCCGGAATGCGAATACGGTTTTCCAGGAAACCGTTGATATCCCGATGAGCAAAATGAAGCTCGAGATCGCGAAGATCCTCAAGGAAGAGGGGTATATTCGCAATTTCAAGGTTCTGAACGATGCCAAAAAGCCGATTTCGATGCTCAGGCTAGTGCTGAACTACGGGCCGAACCGTGAGCGTGTGATCCAGGGGCTTCGTAGAATCAGCAAGCCCGGTCGTCGAATCTACGTCAACAAGAGTGATTTGCCCAAGGTCATGGGAGGGCTCGGTGTGGCCATCATTTCCACCTCACAAGGGATGATGACGGATGCCACAGCCCGTTTCAACGGCCTGGGAGGCGAAGTCATCTGCTACGTTTGGTAGTGGGGGGTGTAGTCCTTGTCTCGAATTGGAAGAAAAAGCATTCCGCTCTCCAAGAACGTCCAGGTTTCGGTGGAGGGACGGCACGTCAAAGTCAAGGGACCGAAGGGCGAACTTTCGATGGACCTGCTGCCGTGCGTGGATGTCTCGCTCGAAGAAGGCCAGATCGTCGTCACCCGCAAAGACGACGAGATTAAGTCGAGGGCGTTCCACGGCATGACCCGTGCGTTGCTGAACAACATGGTCGTGGGGGTCAGTGAAGGTTTCCAGAGGCAACTTGAAATCGTTGGGGTCGGATACAGGGCCCAGATGCAGGGGAAAACGCTTGTCCTGAACCTGGGCTATTCTCATCCGATCCAGGTGGAACCGCCAGCTGGCATCGAGATCCAGACCGACGGCCCGACGAAGATCCTGATCAAGGGCGCTGACAAGCAGGCAGTGGGACAGCTCGCGGCAAACATCCGCGGTTTCCGTCCGCCGGAGCCCTACAAGGGGAAGGGGATCCGCTATGCGGGAGAGTTCATCATTCGCAAGGCCGGTAAGGCTGGATCGAAGAAGTAGCCGAGGTGAAAGAGCATGATTAGAAAACGAAGCCGAAACGAGATGCGGTTGATCCGGCATCAGCGCCTCCGCCAAAAACTTTCGGGGACGGCAGAAACGCCCAGGCTTTCCGTTTTTCGGAGCCTGAAGCACATTTACGCCCAGGTCATCGATGACGAGAAGGGCACCACTCTTGTGGCCGTTTCGACCCGCGAGAAGGCCGTTGCGGAACAGCTGAAGGGAACCGGGAACATCGAAGCGGCGAAATTCGTCGGCAAGCTGGTTGCGGAGCGAGCCCTTGAAAAAGGGATCCAGGCTGTCGTCTTCGACCGGGGCGGGCATATGTACCACGGTCGGGTCAAGGCCCTGGCCGATTCCGCCCGCGAGGCCGGGCTGAAGTTCTAGGAGGGAAGGGCCGATGGCAGCCAGAATGCAGAAAGCAACAGAGAACGAGCTGACCGAACGAGTCGTTTGCATAAAGAGGGTCAGCAAGGTGGTTAAGGGTGGCAAGCGCTTCAAGTTCAGCGTGCTGGTCGTCGCCGGAGATGGGAACGGGCAAGTCGGCGTCGGGATGGGGAAAGCCCGGGAGATCCCCGAGGCTGTGCGGAAGGGGATTGAAAAAGCAAAGAAGAGCATGGTGCCCCTGAAGAAGGTGGGCAACACCGTTGCTCATCCGATCATCGGACGCTTCGGCGCGGCAGAGGTTCTTCTCAAGCCGGCCGCTCCGGGAACGGGCGTTATCGCCGGCGCGGTCGTCCGGGCCATCATGGAACTGGGTGGAGTGAAAGATGTCCTGACCAAGGTAATCGGAAGGACGTCCAATCCCATTAACGTGGCCTACGCGACCTTCGAAGCCCTTCGCGCGATGAGGACTCCGGAAGAGACCCTTCGGCTTCGGGGGAAGGACCGGAAGCCCGTTCAGGCGGAATAGGAGGCCCGAACATGGCAAAGCTGAGGATCACCTGGAAACGGAGTTGCATCGGACGTCCCGACAAGCAGGAAAAGACAATCCGGGCTTTTGGGTTTAAGAAGCTGAACGACACGGTCGAGATGGAAGATTCGCCCCAGATTCGGGGAATGATCGAGGCAGTCCATCACCTAGTCGACTGGGAAGCCATCGAGAAATAGGAGGGAGATCCCATGCACCTGCATGATCTCAGTCCCGCCCCGGGATCCCGGCGCAAGCCCAAAAGGCTCGGGTGCGGAGTTGGAAGCGGTACAGGGAAAACGGCCGGAAAAGGACACAAGGGACAGAAAGCCAGGACGGGCGGAGGTGTCGGCCGCGGTTTCGAAGGCGGCCAGATGCCGATCCAGAGGAGGGTCCCCAAGCGAGGGTTCAACAATGCCCGGCACGCGGTGACCTACGAAGTGGTCAATCTCCAGTCGCTTGAGGAGCGGTTTGAAGCCGGTGCGGAAATCACCGCCGTGGAACTCCTTTCCGCCGGCCTGATTCATGGGAACCGAAACGGTGTAAAGATTCTCGCAACGGGCGAGCTGACCAAGGCCTTCAACGTCAAGGCCAGCGCTTTCAGCGCAAAGGCCGCCGAGAAGATTGCTGCTGCAGGCGGAAAGGCAGAGGTGATCTAGGTGCTCGACTCCGTCCGCAACGCGATGCGGTTGCCTGACCTGAAACGTCGGATACTCTTCACTCTTGGCGTGCTTTTCGTTTTCCGCCTGGGGGCTCACATCCCGACGCCCGGGATCGACGGAACCGCAATGTCGAGGTTGTTTGAACAGGGCGGGGTGTTAGGTTTCCTGGATCTTTTTGCGGGCGGGGCACTCCGGCGATTCAGCATTTTTGCGCTCGGCGTGGGGCCCTATATCAACGCGAGCATCGTGATGCAGCTTCTGGTTGTGGTGTTTCCCGCTCTGGAGAAGCTCCAGAAGGAGGGAGAGGAAGGCCGTAAAAAGATCGTGGCCTACACTCGCTGGAGCACCGTTGGTTTCGCCGCGGTTCAGGCTCTGGGACTCTCCTTCTGGCTGAGAGGCCTGGGGATCTTCTCGGGTACCCCCTGGGACCTGCTTCTCGTGGTGGCGACCATTACGACCGGTTCGATCGGAGTGATGTGGCTGGGAGAAATCATCTCCGACCACGGGATTGGCAACGGGATCAGTCTCCTGATCTTCGCGGGGATCGTGGCCCGCATCCCGGAGGCAATCGTGCAGACCTGGACCAGCGTCAGCTCCGGCCAGATGAATTTCCTGGTCCTGCTTCTCGCCCTCGTGCTCATGGTCGCGGTTGTTGCAGGTTGCATCCTGCTACAGGAAGGGCAACGCCGGTTGCCGGTCCAGTACGCGAAGCGGGTTGTCGGAAACAAGGTTTATGGCGGGCAGAGCACCTTTATCCCCTTAAGGGTCAACCAGTCGGGGGTTATTCCGATCATCTTTGCTTCGTCGGTCCTGCTGCTGCCTTACACGATCGCGCGTTTCTTTCCGGGTAGCGCAGGGGCTTTCATCCAGCGAACCTTTTCGCCGAACAGCCTCGTCTACATGGTGCTGTACGTCGCTCTGATCATTTTCTTCGCCTACTTCTACACCGCGGTCGTCTTCAACCCGGTGGACGTGGCAAACAACATGAAGAAATACGGTGGGTTCATCCTGGGAATTCGCCCGGGCAAGCCGACCTCCGATTACATCGAAAAGGTGATGATACGAATCACGCTGGCCGGGGCCATTTTTCTCTCGCTGATCGCCCTGTTGCCAAACCTGATGACCCAGATCATGGGAATCAACACGTTCTATTTCGGAGGAACGGCGATTCTGATCGTCGTCGGTGTGGCCCTGGACACCGTTCAGCAAATCGAGGGACAGCTTTTGATGCGCCATTATGAGGGCATTCTGAAGCGCCGCGACAGGGCCGGACTGTTCAAGCTGTGAGGACGAAAGCCATGCGCCTTATCTTTTTGGGACCCCCCGGATCGGGCAAGGGAACCCAGGCTGCAAAACTGATCGAAAAGGTCCAGGTGGCGCATATCTCCACGGGAGATATCCTGAGGGAGAACGTCAAGATGGGAACAGCGCTCGGTGTGAAAGCAAAGGAATTTATGGACGCCGGGAAGCTTGTCCCGGATGATGTGATTATTGAAATGATGAGACAGAGGCTTCAGAAAGATGACTGCTCAAGAGGATTCATCCTCGATGGCTTTCCCAGAACGGTCGCTCAGGCCGAAGCCCTGGAAAAGATGCTGAACGAACTGGACATGAAGCTGGATGCGGTGATCCTTTTCAAAGTGTCCGACGAGGTCGTAGTGGAGCGTCTTTCGGGGCGCCGGGGATGCCGGCAGTGTGGAGCCATTTATCACATCCGGTTTAACCCCAGCTTACGGGGAGATTCCTGCCAGATCTGCGGAGGCGAGTTGTACCAAAGGGACGATGACCGGGAAGAAGTGATCCGGAAACGCCTGGATGTCTATCACTCCCAGACGGCTCCGCTCGTCGGCTACTACGGAGAAAGAGGGCTACTGCTCGAGGTCGATGCCGGCAGGTCCAGCGACGAAGTCTTGAAAACCATTCTGGACGCCCCCTGGGGAAGGTCAGAATGATCACCTTGAAAACCGAAGAACAACTCACACGGATGCGCAGGGCGGGGCAGATCGTGGCGGACACCCTTCGGCTCCTCAGGGAGCATGTCAAGCCGGGGGTGGACACCTACACCCTTGACGCAATGGCTTATGAACATGTCGTCAAATGCGGAGGGCGCCCCGCCTTCAAGGGATATCGAGTCCCCGGTATCCGGAGTGCGTTTCCGGGAACGCTCTGCATCTCCGTCAACGACGAGGTCGTTCATGGGATCCCGGACAGGACTCGCCGACTAGAAGAAGGCGATATCGTCAGCTTTGACATGGGCGTCGAGTTTGGTGGATACTACGGAGATGCCGCCTGCACCTATGGGGTGGGGAACGTTTCGGAGACACGGCGCAGGTTGATGGAACACACTCTCGAATCTCTCCATCGGGCGCTCGCGGTTGTTCGGGATGGGGCAACCGTAGGTGATATCGGATATGCCGTGGAGAGTTATATCGTCCCCATGGGCTATGGCCTGGTTCGGAGTTACGCGGGGCACGGAATCGGCAGGAAGCTACATGAGCCCCCTCAGATTCCAAATTACGGCCGGCCGGGGAGCGGGGTTACCCTAAAAAAGGGAATGACCCTCGCAATCGAACCGATGGTAATGACAGGCGGCGAGGAAGTCGTCACGGGGAAGGACGGTTGGACGGTCCTGACGGCCGATCATTCCGATGCGGCTCATTTTGAGCACACGGTCCTGGTTTGCGAAAGCGGTTCGGAGATCCTCACGCCATGGGAGAGTTGATCTCCTCGACCGGAGTAAAAATGGACAGAATGGACCGGATTGCCGCTTCCGGGCAAAGGGATTCCGTAGCGAGGAGGTCGATTGATCCGCATGGCGAAGGATGATGTGATCGAAGTCAAAGGCAGGGTCGTTGAACCGCTCCCCAATGCCATGTTTCGGGTGGAGCTGGAAAATGGGCATCGTATCCTTGCCCATGTTTCGGGAAAGATGAGGATGCATTTTATCCGTATTCTTCCGGGCGACCAGGTGCTGATCCAGCTTTCCACCTACGACTTGACACGGGGTCGGATCGTGTATAGATATAAATGATCGCGAGAAGCCCCTTCCTGAATTAAGAGGAATTGAATCGTTGAGAATCGAATGGGAGTGTGAGGAAATGAAGGTCAAGCCTTCTGTGAAACCGATTTGCGAACATTGTTCAGTGATCAAACGGCACGGCGTTGTGCGCGTGATTTGCAGCAAGAACCCGCGGCACAAGCAGAGCCAGGGACCAAGGAGGCCATAGGACGATGGCGCGTATTGCTGGAGTGGACTTGCCCCGGGAAAAGCGGCTGGAGGTTGCCCTGACCTACATTTACGGGATTGGACCCGCGAGGGCCAAGGAGATCCTTGCCGCCACGGGTGTGAACCCGGACACGCGGGTGAAGGATCTGACGGATGACGAGTCGAAGCGACTCCGCTCCGAAATCGAGTCCAATTACCGGGTTGAAGGAGATCTCCGGAGGGAAGTCGCGATGAACATCAAGCGGCTGATGGACATCGGCTGCTACAGGGGACTCCGACACAAGCGCGGCTTGCCGGTCCGGGGGCAGAGGACGAAGACGAATGCACGGACCCGCAAGGGACCGAAAAAGACGATCGCCGGCAAGAAAAAGGCGACGATGAAGAAGTAGCACGGCGAGGAGGTCGACCCAATTGGCAAAGCGGGTTCAGAAAAAAGGGAAGCGCAAGGAAAAGAAGCACGTTAGCTATGGAGTGGCTCATATCCACTCCACGTTCAACAACACGATCGTCAACATTACGGACAAGCAGGGCAATGTCCTCTCCTGGGCTTCGGGCGGCAACGTGGGGTTCAAGGGGGCCAGGAAGTCGACGCCTTTCGCTGCTCAGATTGCGGCTTCCCAGGCAGCGAAACTGGCGCAGGATCACGGCCTGATGGAAATCGATGTCGTCGTTCAGGGCCCTGGACCCGGCCGCGAATCGGCAATCCGTTCCCTGCAGGCAGCCGGTCTCCAGGTTCGGCTGATCAAGGACGAAACGCCGATTCCACACAATGGCTGCCGTCCCCCGAAGCGGCGACGCGTTTAGCGAAGACGAAGGTAAGGAGGGAACCTACACCCGATGAGCAGATATGTCGGACCAGCCTGCAGGCAGTGCAGGGCTGAAGGAGTCAAGCTTTTTCTCAAGGGCGACCGTTGCTACACGGAGAAATGCGCGATCGTGAAGCGCAACAAGAAACCAGGCCAGCACGGTGACAGCAAACGGCATGCCAAACTGAGCGAATACGGGTTGCGCCTCCGGGAGAAGCAGAAGCTCCGCCGCTACTACGGAATGCACGAAGCCCAGTTCCGCCGGTTCTATGATATGGCGACGAAGATGGGCGGACAGGCCGGCCACAACTTCCTGCAGCTTCTTGAAAGGCGGCTGGACAATGTGGTCTACCGCACGGGTTTTGCCGTGAGCCGGAGACAGGCGCGGCAGCTCGTCTGCCATGGTCATTTCGAGGTGAACGGGAAGAAGATCGATATTCCAAGCTACCTTGTCAGGGCCGGGGATGTTATCTCCGTTCGGGAGTCCAGCCGGGATATCGGATACATCAAGGAAAACGCCGAGGTCGCAGGGAGCCGTTCCGTGCCGGCGTGGCTTGAGGTGAACGGAGAAAACCTGAGCGCAAGGATTGTCGCCCTCCCCAACCGTGATCAGATCGACTCGCCTGTCAACGAGCAGCTGGTCGTCGAGTTCTATGCCCGCTAACGGGTAGAAGGGTGGGGGGAGGATGGATCCCATGCGACCGGAGATCAAACTGGAGGAGAGTACCCCCCGATTTGGCCGGATCGTCGTTGAGCCTTTGGAGAGGGGGTACGGCGTCACTCTCGGGAACGCGCTGAGGCGGGTCCTCCTGTCGTCCATTAAAGGGGCTGCAATCACGGCGGTTCGGATCGAAGGAGTCCTTCATGAATACAGCACGGTTCCGGGGTTGAAGGAAGATGTCCTGGGCCTGATGATCAACCTGAAGCATATCCCTCTGCGATGCCATAGCCCGGAGGCTCGTATCCTCCATCTTGAAGTGGAAGGACCGAAGGAAATCACGGCTGCGGACATTCAGCCGGATAGCGAGGTCGAGTTCGTTGATCCCTCCAGCGTGATCGGCACGCTGGAGAAAGGGCACAGGCTTGTGATGGACCTTTACGTGGAACAGGGGATGGGATATGCCACAACGGATCGTCCCAGACCCTCCTATCTGCCGATCGACGCGCTGATGGTGGATGCCATCTTTTCACCGATCCAGCGGGTGAAGTACGAGGTCCAGAACGCCCGGGTCGGGCAGAGAACAGACTACGATCGCCTTGTCCTCGAGGTCTGGACGAACGGGGTGGTTTCGGTCCCGGAAGCAGTGAGCGAGGCCTGCAACATCCTGAAGGGGTATTTCGCCCTTTTCGCCGAGGAGGTTCGGTTGCCGGAAGGAGAAATTCCTGGCCGGACCGGGCAGGAGGAGCCGCAGCGGCCGGAGGACTCCCATCCGGAGGACAAAACAGTTGCCCTGGCCGACGGGGATTCGATCCTGGCCAGACCGATCAAGGATCTTGAGTTGTCGGTCAGAAGCGAAAACTGCCTGTTGCGTGGCGGGGTCCACACGATTGGCGATCTGGTGAGCAAAAGCCGATCCGAGTTGATGAAGATACGCAATCTGGGCAAAATCTCCCTACGGGAAATCGAGGAAAAATTGGAGAAATTTTCGATTTCCCTGCCGGGGGATGAGGCATCGGATGAGCCTTTGAAGGAGGACTAGTTTATGAGGCATAAAGTCGATACCCGTAGGCTTGGCCGGTACACGAGCCACCGGCTTGCCATGCTGAGCAACATGGCGGCCAGCTTGATCCTCGAGGAGAAGATCACCACAACACTCCTCAAGGCGAAGGAACTGCGCCGCGTTTCCGAGAGGCTGATCACCAGGGCCAAGGGAGGAACGCTCCAGGATCGCCGGCTGGTTGCCGCCAGGATGAACAACAAGGAAGCGGTCAAGAAGCTCTTTGATGAAATCTCCCCGCGCTATGCGAACCGGCCGGGAGGCTACACCCGGATCGTCAAACTGGGAAACCGGGCGGGGGATGCCGCCCCGATGGCCGTTATCGAGCTGGTTCAGTAAACGATGGAACCGGAGGCTGTGTGCGCGCTCCGGGGCGTGAGCTTCACGTACCCGGGCGCTGCCGCACCCGCGATCCAGAGCGTTGACCTTACCATCCGCCGGGGAGAGTGGGTTGCCCTCATTGGGGCGAACGGTTCAGGCAAATCCACGCTGGCAAAGATTTTGAACGCCCTGCTGATCCCGACGCGGGGCGATTGTTTTTCCTGCGGATACAGGACGGACCGGGAAGAGCATCATTGGGCGATTCGAAGCCGGATCTCGATGGTTTTCCAGAATCCGGACAACCAGATCGTTGCTTCGGTCGTCGAGGAGGACGTTGCTTTCGGGCCCGAAAACCTGGGAGTTCCCCCTTGCAGGATCCGGGAAATCGTTCGTGAGAGCCTTTGCCAGGTCGGACTGGAAGAGAAGCGGAGAACGCCGACCTACGCCCTGTCCGGAGGTCAGAAGCAGCGGCTGGCGATCGCAGGGGCTCTAGCCATGAAGCCGGAGTGCCTGGTCCTTGACGAGGCGACAGTGATGCTGGACCCTCAAGGAAGAGAAGATGTCCTCAAGATCCTGCGGGACCTCCACTCGAAAGGAATGACCCTGGTTCAGATCACCCATCGACTTGAGGAAATCCTGGACGCTACACGGGTGGTCGTTTTGAGAAAAGGGCAAATTGAATGGGAAGGTGAACTTCCGGAACTTTTCGAGAGGGTGGACCGTTTCCCGGAGTGGGGGCTAGAGATCCCTCCGCTTGTTCGTCTGACGGGGTCGCTGAAGAAAAGAAAACTTCTGCCTGAGTCATGCCTCCCTTCCGTGAAGGAGCTGCTGGAAAACCTATGTCCATAAAGGTCGATTCTCTCTGCCACGTCTACCACCCCGGAACCCCGCTCGAAACACAAGCCCTTTCCGGAGTAGACCTGATTGTCGAAAGAGGGAAGTGGGTTGCGGTCGTCGGCCAAACCGGCAGCGGGAAATCCACGCTCGCGCAGCATCTCAACGCGTTGCTTCTGCCCTCTTCCGGGAGGGTGGAGGTCGATGGCATTCCAACGACGGCAGGGGCTTCCGAACTTCGTGAAATCCGTAGAAAAGTCGGCCTTGTCTTCCAATACCCGGAACACCAGCTCTTCGCGGAAACCGTCCGGGAAGAGATGGCCTTCGGCCCGAGGAACTGGGAATTCCCCGAAGAAGAGATCACAAACTCGACGCGGAAAGTCATGGATCTTCTGGGATTGCCGCACGAGCTCCTGGACCGGAGCCCGTTTGAGCTTTCCGGGGGCCAGAAGCGGCGGCTCAGCATCGCTTCCGTTCTGGTTTCACGCCCCGATTACTTGGTCCTCGACGAGCCGACTGCCGGTCTCGATGCGCGGGGGCGAAACGAACTGCTCTGCCTTCTGAAGGGGCTTGTCAAGGAAGGTCTTGGAGTGGTGCATGTCACGCATGATCTTGAGCTGGCGCTGACGATGGCGGACCGCATTCTGGTTCTCGAAAAGGGGAAAGCGGTTTTTTGCGGCACTCCAGGGTCCCTGCTGGAAGAGCTTCTAGAGCGGCCTATACGGGGGCTTTGTCTTCCGCCCGTCCTCGAGCTGGTTTCGGGCCTTCGGAGTTATGGCTATTCGGTCCCCTATACGCTGGATTCGGAAGAACTGGCTGACTGCCTCGAAAGGGAAATCCGGTCTTGAAATTTCTCAATCATCTCACGCTCGGGCAGTACGTTCCTGCAAATTCTCCCGTCCATCGGCTGGATCCGAGATGCAAGATCCTATCCGTCATTGCACTCCTGGCAGGCATCTTCCTGATGGAGCATCCGGTTGCCTTTCTTGCCTGGGGAGGATTGCTTCTCCTTCTGTCACGGTTCTCGCGCATCTCCTTCAGAGTGGTCCTTCAGGGAGCCAGGCCGGTTGTTCTCCTGCTTGTTTTTACGGCAGCGATCCATCTTTTCCTGACAAAAGGAACCGTCCTCTGGGAGTGGGGGATCCTTTCGGTGACGAGGGAGGGAGTCACCATGGCTCTCCGCATGGGATTAAGGCTTTTCTTCCTGGTCCTCTTTGCGGGTTTCCTCACCTTGACCACCAGCCCCATGGAACTTTCCGATGGACTGGAGAGCCTTTTTCATCCTTTCGAGCGCTTTGGATTCCCCGCTCACGAAATGGCGATGATGATGACCATCGCTCTCCGGTTCATCCCAACCCTTTTTGATGAAACGGACCGGATCCTCCGGGCGCAAATCGCAAGGGGGGCAGACCTGGAACACGGAGGGCTCTTCCGGAGGATGAAAGCCTTTATCCCGGTCCTGGTCCCGCTTTTTGTCATCGTTTTTCAACGGGCCGAAGATCTTGCCCTTGCGATGGAAGCGCGCTGCTACCGGGGGGGAAGCGGAAGAACCCGGATGAATCCGCTTGTCTGGAAGAAGGCCGATACCTTCGCCATCGCCGCGGTGATCGGGATTGTGGCGTTTTTCGTCTTGCTGGATTTGAAAGGCTGAACCATGCGTTATGCGTTGGAAATCGCCTATGATGGGCGACCGTTCTCAGGTTGGCAGAAACAGCCGGGAAAGAAGACTGTCCAGGGAGTCCTGGAAGAGGTCCTTTCCCGCCTGGAAGGGGCGGATGTCCACGTCACAGGTGCCGGACGAACGGATGCAGGCGTTCACGCGAGGGGGCAGGTGGCTTCTTTCGAACTCTCCAAACCCTGGGAGACCGAGCGACTTCTGAAAGCGCTCGAGAACAATCTGCCCCCGGAAATCGGTGTGCTCCGGGCGGCAATAGCTTCTGACCAGTTCAATGCCAGGCATAGTGCGATCTGGAGGGAATATGCCTATTTCCTCTGGACGGCTTCATATTGCTACCCCCAGGTACGACCCTTCGTGTGGCGGGTCAGGTCCGGCTGGGATTCCCCGGACCTGCTCCTGGCCTGTAAGGCCCTTGAAGGGGAGCATGATTTTGCCCTTTTTTGCCCGCAGAGCGAATGTCCCCCGAACTCGGTCAGGCGAGTACTACGGGCGGGGATTGTCCGAAGAAGAGAATGGGTTGCGTTCCGGATCAGGGCGACGGGCTTCCTCTTCCACATGGTTCGAAACATCGTCCAGGACCTGAAGAGCATTGCAGAGGGGAAACTCTCCGTGGACGCGTTCAAGCTCAGCCTGAAGGGAAGAGGGGAACAACGGTCGAACCGCGGGATGGCGCCGGCCTCCGGACTGTTTCTTTGGAAGGTCGGCTATTCTCCCTCTCCCTGGGAGTGATACACTCTTGGGGGATCGGGATTTAAGCAAGAAGCTCCGCTAGGGGGGTTGGAAATTGTTGGGAAAAGACATTGGAATCGACCTGGGGACGGCCACCGTTCTCATTTTCCTTAGAGGGAAGGGCGTCATCCTGAGAGAACCCTCCGTGGTCGCGATCGACCAGAACAACGGAAGAGTCCTGGCTGTCGGGGACGAGGCGAAGAAGATGCTGGGGAGAACCCCAGGCCACGTCGTGGCGGTTCGACCCCTCCGCGATGGTGTCATCGCCAACTATACGATGACGGAGGCCATGTTGAGGCATTTCCTGAACAAGGTTTCCACTGCGTTGAAGATGGGATCCCTCTTCCGGCACCGGGTCATGGTCTGCGTTCCGTCAGGGGCGACGGATGTGGAGAAAAGGGCTGTCCTCGAGGCGGCAATTGAAGTGGGGGCAAGGGAAGCCTTCCTGATCGAGGAGGCGATGGCCGCGGCGATTGGGGCTGGGCTCGAAGTCGGCGAGCCTCGCGGCAACATGGTCGTCGATATCGGTGGAGGCACGACGGACGTGGCGGTCATCTCCCTTGGGGGAGTCGTCGTCGCGGAATCCCTTCGAATCGGTGGCGATGAATTCGACGAGGCGATCGCCCGCTTCATCAAGAGGGAGTTCAACCTGGCGATCGGCGAGCAGACGGCGGAAAGTCTCAAGATCCAGATCGGAACGTGCAAGGTCAAGCCTCATGACGAAGAAGCAACATTGATCATCAAAGGCAGGGATCTCGTCCAAGGCCTGCCGAGACAGATCGAAGTGACCAGCTCGATGGTTGCCCGGGCGATCGAGGAACCGGTTAACGCCATTATCGCCGGTATCCGGAGGATTCTCGAGGTCACCCCCCCGGAACTGTCCGCCGATATCATCGACAGGGGCATCTGGCTGACGGGTGGAGGAGCCTTGCTCAGAGACCTGGCAGAACGCGTTTCAGAGGAAACGGCCATGCCTTGTCACGTCGCCGAGTCTCCTCTTGAGTGCGTTGCCCTCGGGACTGGAAAAGCTTTGGAGTCGCTTGACCAGCTAAAGGCTTCCGGCGCCATCCTCTCGGTCATCCGCAAAGGTCTCCTGAAGGGACGCTAGGGACCCAGAAAGTCGAAGAAGCAAGAAACGGGAACCGATGATTGAACCCGGTAAAAGCGAAGGTTTACTGTTTTCCTGTATCCAGTGCGGCCGCTGCTGCAGGCGGAATGGGATTGTTGCCCTGACGGCGCAGGAAATGGAGACGATCTCGGCATTCCTTGGGCTTCCCCCCGACGAAGGATTGAGGCGCTATGCCACCAGGCAGGAAGGGCGCCTCGTTCTCCGGGACGGTCCTCGAGGGGAATGCATTCTTTACGAATGGGCGACCGCCCGCTGCAGGGTCTACCCCGTCAGGCCGGAGCAATGCCGGAAATACCCCTTCTGGCCATCCATCCTGCAGAGCCGGGAGAAGTGGGAGGAAGAGGGGAAACGGTGCCCGGGGATCGGCAAGGTGAAGCCGTCGGTTTCCGCCACCACCCCCGTGGGTTCCGGGGAAGAAGGCAGAAACGATCTTCCCAGAAATGACCTGAAACCCTAGACGAGTTTACAGGGGTTGTGATATTATAAACAAGCTGGGTTGGTTTGTTACTTCTCCCAAAATCCCCGACAAGGAGGAAAACAGAATGTCCTACACGTGCGGCCGCAACTTCAACGTCACCCCGGATGAGGTTTTCCCGACGATCGAGACCACTCTCCTGCGAGATGGATTCGACATCATCATTGACATGGAAAAATCGAAGGGAAGCCACATCGTAAACCTGAAGGACGGGTCGGAATGGCTCGACTTCTATACGTTTTTTGCTTCGGCTCCGTTCGGCATGAACCATCCCATGCTCACCACTGAAGAGTTCAAGGAACGGATCTTCAGAGCCGCCATCAACAAGGTTGCAAGCTCCGATATCTACACGATGGAAATGGCCGACTTCATGAAAACGTTCAACGAAGTTGCCAAACCCGAGGGATTCAACCACACGTTTTTCATCGACTACGGCACCCTCGCGGTGGAGAACACCTTCAAGACGTCCATGGACTGGAAGGTCCGCAAACTCCTGAAGGCAGGCAAGGTCAGCAAGGGAGACGCCATCGACGGCAAGAAGGGAACCAAAGTGATCCACTTCCGCGACGCGTTCCACGGCCGCAGCGGATACACCCTTTCCACGACCAATACCTATGATCCCAACAAGTACCAGTATTTCGCGAAGTTCGACTGGCCCCGGATCATTCCCCCGAAAATCACGTGGCCCCTTGAGCAGAACCTCGCCAATGTGGAATGGCTGGAGGAAGTCGCGGTCAGCCAGATCAAAAAGGCCATCTGGAGCAACCCCGACGACATCTGCGCCCTGATCATCGAGACGATCCAGGGAGAGGGCGGGGACAACCAGTTCCGGACCGAGTTCTTCAAGCAGCTCCGTCAGATCTGCGACGAGAACGAGATCATCCTGATCTTTGACGAAGTCCAGTGCGGGATGGGCATCACCGGGAAGATGTGGGCATGGCAGCATCATGCGCCGGTTAAGCCAGACATTTTCAGCTTCGGCAAAAAGGCCCAGATCTGTGGATTCGTGGCTGGTCCGCGCTTTGACGAACTGGAGGAGAACTGCTTCACGGTTTCGAGCCGGATCAACTCCACGTGGGGCGGAAACGTGGTTGACATGGTCAGGGCCCAGCGCTACCTCGAGATCTACCGCGAGGAGAAGATTCTTGACTATGTCAGCAATGTCGCGGGCCCGCGCCTTCTCAACGGCCTCCTTGAAATCCAGAAGGAATTCCCCGACATGGTCAGGAACACGAGGGGCAAGGGCCTCATGTGCGCTTTCGACCTCGTGACCCACGATCTTCGGGACAAGGTTCTCCGTGCCTGCTGGGAAGAAAAGATGCTCATCCTGCCCTGCAGCACGCAGTCGATCCGCTTCCGGCCGGCCCTGAACGTCCCCACCGAAGACCTGGACAAGGGACTCGAGATCGTCCGCAAAGCACTGAAAAAGGTCAAGGGGTGCTGCTGCTAGAAGCTAGACCGATCGGAGGGAAATCCTCCTTCTAGAAGAAACGAATCGTTCAGGGGGAGCGGCGTTGCCGCTCCCCCTGAACGATTCGTGTAGACGCTTAAAAGCAGGGGATTCGACTGATTTTCAGTTGGGGATTTTTATGGTAGGCTTTAGCCGTTTTAAAAAAATCCCTGTAAAAAAAGCGAGACTTGGAAAGAGGACGGGAAATTGCGGGACTTCCTTGGAGAATTCAACTGGATGCTGATCCTTTCCCTGATTGTAGCCAGCGCGATCGTCGCCTATGTCGGCGACGTCGTTGGAATGAGGATCGGAAAGAGGAGGATTTCTCTCTTCGGACTTCGTCCCAGGTACACCTCCTCCTTCATTACCGTGCTGACGGGCATCCTCATTACGGTGGTGACTCTCTGGCTTGTCTCCATGACATCTGAAACCGTCAGGACGGCCCTTTTCAGCATGAAATACGTCCAGAGGCAGATCACCCAGCTGACCTCCCAACTCCAGGAAAGCCGCCAGGAACTTCAGGAAATGGAATTTAAGCTTTTCGCCAGCCAGGACGAACTCCAGAAAAAGCAGGCGGAATTGAAGGAGGCGCAGGGGAAGTTCGAAAAAGTCCAGGCCCAGTTAGCGCAGGTCCGGAAAGACCTGAAGCTTCAGGTTGAACGTTCTAGGGCAGTCGAAGCCGAACGAGTCCGCCTAGAAGGAGAATTGAAGGGGCTGGAAAACAGGCGCGCCTCGCTGGAAAAATCCGTCTCCACCCTCAAGGCCGAGATGGAATCGCTGAAGAGGGGACTGGAGCAGGTTCGCGAAGGTCAAATCATCGTCCTGGCCAAGGAAGTCCTTGGCCAGGTGCCGCTGTCCCCAAAAAGCAGCAGGGAATCGGTTCGGCAGGCGCTTCGGACTTTGGTTGAACAGGCGAGAGCCGAATTGGCATTCCGGTCGGGTGTGAAGCCGGAACAAGTTCAGATCGTGACGGAGAAGGGAAACGAGCTTGAAAACCCGGATCCTTTTGCGGGAAAACCGGACCGACAGGTGATCCGGCTTGTGGCGGAATCAAACGCGGTTCGGGAAGAGCCTGTCCTTGTGTCACTGGAGTCCCATCCAAGCCGTTTGATCTTCAAGAAAGGGCAGGAACTAGGGAGGAGAAAGGTCCCGGGACCGCTCAAGAGGGAAGAGGCTGAAAGGGAGCTGTTTCTTCTCTTGCGGGAGGTCAATGCATTTTCCGTGAAGGAAGGGGTCATCCCGGATCCTCTTCGGGGAACGGTCGGCAACCTGTCGGCAGGGGATTTCTACGGTTCGGTTGAAAAGCTCGTGGAAAGCGATTCCCCGTCCGTGGTCATCGTCGAAGCGGAAGAAGACGTGTTCAGCGAAGGACCGGTTCGAGTTAGAATTGTTCTGAAGAAGGCTTCCTAAGGCCCTATACGAGAGAGGAAGGATCGTGAATGCTAATCGTAGCTTGCCAGGTTTGCGGCAGCGTGAAGATTTTGCCGGGAACGCCGGATAGTGACGGGATGGCCCGGGCTACCTGGATCTGCGAAAGTTGTGGAACAGGCCAGGTTTTGCAACTTTCCGTCAGTGCGGATGCCAGGGGCGGAGATTTGCGGCGAATCCTTGGAGGGATGTCATTTGCCTGCAGTGGGGATCCCGTTCGCGTAAACTAATGGCGATGCCGCTGGAGAAGGGCTACCTTTTCTATGACAGCAAACTGGCGGTCAAAGCCGATGAGCTTCAGGACCTTTACCGGTTCACGCACTGGGGACGCAGCCGGTCCTTGGACCAGATCGAGAGGATGCTTGCCGGAACGAGCATCTGCTTTTCGGCAAGGCACGGGGGTAGGCTGGTCGCATTTTGCCGGATTCTGACCGATTTTGTTTTTCGGGCCTCGCTTTGGGATGTGCTTGTCCATCCGGATCACCAGGGGAAGGGACTCGGAACGGCGTTGATCCGCTATGCGATCGAACACCCGGCCATACGGGAAATCCCGCTGGTCGTTACCTATACGAGCGAGCTGGCCCCTTTTTTGGCCCAGCTCGGTTTCGAGCCGAAAGAAGGGCTTTTGATGCTCCTTCGTTGTCCGATCGAGTATTCCTGAGCGTGAAAAGTGCCCAGGGGGATCGTTTTCTGAAATTTAGGCTTTACTGCCCTTCACCCCGAGAACCACACGGGGGAGGGCTACTTTTTTGAGGAGGTGCGGCAGGTTGATGAAAAACGAAAAGAGCTTCATCACTTCTGAGTCCGTGACGGAGGGACACCCCGACAAGCTTGCGGATCAGATTTCAGATGGGGTCCTGGATGCCATTCTGAAAGAGGACCCGATGGGAAGGGTTGCCTGCGAATGCATGGTGGCAACGGGCCTTGTGATGGTGGCCGGCCAGATTACCACCGAATGCTACGTCGACATCCCGAACCTTGCCCGGAAAATCGTCAAGGAAATCGGATACACACGGGCGAAATACGGATTCGATGGAGACACCTGTGCCGTCCTGACCGCAATCGACGAGCAGTCCAAGGACATCGCCCAGGGAGTGGACCGGGCCCTCGAAGTGCGGGAAGCACACATGAGCGAAGAAGAGATCAACCGGATCGGGGCGGGAGACCAGGGCATGATGATCGGTTACGCGTCCAACGAGACCGAGGAATACCTGCCTCTCCCGATCGCCCTGGCGCACCGCCTTTCCAGGGGGCTTGCCTCCCTGAGGAAGGAAAAGATCCTGCCCTACCTCCGTCCAGACGGGAAGACCCAGGTGACGGTCGAATACCAGGGGGATAAGCCCATTCGGGTCGAAACCGTCGTCGTGTCGACTCAGCACCACCCGGCGGTTGACCAGGCCGAGATCGAGGCGGACCTTGTTGAAAGGCTGATCCTGCCGACGATTCCTGAATACCTGCGGGAAAGGAAGCCAAGGATCCTGGTGAATCCGACGGGACGCTTTGTCCAGGGCGGTCCGCTCGCCGATACGGGACTGACCGGAAGAAAGATCATCGTGGACACCTACGGGGGAGTCGTGCCGCATGGAGGGGGCTGTTTCTCGGGCAAGGATCCCACAAAGGTGGATCGCTCTGCGGCCTACATGACCCGATACGCCGCGAAGAACCTGGTCGCCGCTGGACTCGCAGAGAAATGCCAGATCCAGGTGGCGTATGCCATCGGAGTTGCACACCCGGTTTCCCTGATGGTTCATACCTACGGGACGGGAAAGCTTCCGGACGAAACCCTGACCCGCCTGGTTTCCGAAGTCTTCGACTTTAGGCCGGCAGCGATCATCCGGGACCTTGACTTGCGAAAACCCCAGTACCGTCGTCTTGCCGCCTACGGACACATGGGGCGGGTGGACCTGAATCCTTTACCCGCCTGGGAGCGACTGGACCGGGTCGAACAGCTTTCTGCCGCGGCAAAAACGGCCTGATCTCCTCTGGTCAGATGATGAAGGGCGGGTTGGAGACTGCAGCGAGGCAAGCATGGATCATCGCTAGCCATTTTCTGTGGCCTTCAACCTGTCCAGTTTGCGGAAGGATCGGAAGTGACGGCTGCCCCTCCTGCCTGGACGGCCTTCTCTTTGAAATGCCGAAGCGCTGTCTTTGGTGCGGGGGAGGATTCTTCCCCTGCGGCATTCTTTCGCACACCACCTTCCTCCGAGCGGGGACCTGGCATGAAGGGGCCGCAAGGGAGCTAGTCCACCTGGTGAAGTATTCAGGCCACCGCCGCCTGGCTTTCGAAATGGGGAGGGCCCTTGCCAGGCTCTACCGGGAGGATTCCAACGTGGCACTGGTCCCGGTTCCGCTGCATCGAGGGTCCAGCCGTTCCTACAACCAGGCGGAGAGGCTGGCGCGAGGGATGTCGGAGGAATGGGGGGTACCGCTTGTTGAAGGCTTGACGTGGAAGCTTTCGTTTCCTTCCCAGGCCGGTCGCAATGCCTTCGAAAGGAGGGCCCTGCCTCGAGGAGCCTTTAGGTGGGAGGGCCCCCGCATGGAACGGGACATCCTGATCGTTGACGATGTCTGCACGACAGGAATGACATTGCTCAGGGCCGCGGAGGCTCTCAGGGAAGCAGGAATCAAGGTGAAAGGGGCCTACTGCTGGTCGGTAAGTCCGATGGAAACACTGAACGTAACCTGGAAGGGAAAAGCTTCCGTTGAATAGGAGCCGATGGAGCCTTAGGGTGTGGACGAGCCGAGTTTTCGTCTGGGGATCCGTCCTGCTTGGCCTTGCCTGGGCGCTGCATCCGTTCTTTCTGCGGGGCGTCCGGCGGCATGGGGGGGTGGATTCAGCGGTTCGGGGAGGGACCCCCGAACTTGTTGTTTTGTCCTTGCTCGTTGTTTCAGGCGGGCTTCTTTTCTGGTGGTTTCTGGAGCGCCTTTTCTGGCGTAAATATTTCCCTACGCAGGATTCTCCCGAGCCCCCCGCGAAAAAGGACGTTCACAAGTGATGGAAACCTGCGACCTCCACTTTTTTTTCCCGGCAGATTTCCTCGACGGCTTCTTCGTTCTCGCAGGGGTAGGTACAGGCCAGCCCGCAGCTTGCGGACAACTCCCGCGGCACGGGAACGATCCTTGCGGAAATCCCACGGGCCCTGCAGGCCTTCTCGAAAAGCAACGCCATATGGGTGGTGTCGAACGTCGCGAGACATTCCATGTCGAAAAGCCTCCGGTGGTGGGGATGGGATTGTTACGTAATTATACCTAGACTTCGGAAGTCCGTGAGAGTAGAATCTATGCCCGTAGTCCGGAAAAATCCAAAGGAGGGTGTCTGATGGTTTCAAGCAAAAAAGCGGTCTTGTTGGCAGTTCTCTCGGCTTTCATCCTGACGATCGTCGCCGGTGTCGCCCTGGCAGAAGAGAAAATCGGCGTGATCGAGCCGCAGAAGGTCCTCTTCCAGCACCCGAAGATGGCGCAGGTTCAAAAGCAGGTGCAGGCTGTCGTTCAGAAGAAGCAGGAAGAGGCAAAAGCGGCCATCGACAAGGAGCAGGACAACAAGAAGAAGGCCGAGATCTACCAGACGAAGCGGAACGAGGCGGCGACCGAAGAGCAGAAGCTGATGGCACCTCTCTTCAAGGATATCGATCTTGCGATCCGTTCCGTGGCGAAGGCCAAGGGGCTCACGATCGTTCTCGACAAGGCCCAGGTTTTCATGGGCGGGATCGACATCACCGACGATGTGATCCAGGAACTGAAGAAGAAATTCTCAAACTAGAAGAGTCGACCGAAAGCGTCAAAAACGAAAGAGGCGGGCCGAAAAAAGCCCGCCTCTTTCGTTTTGTCCATGCAGGTTCAGGTGAGCTTCAATCTCATTCGGTCGATCAGTGGGCTTTTTTTCCGGTCCCCAGGTAAGCGGCCTGGATTTCGGGGTTGTGGAGAAGCTCTTTGGCATCTCCCTCCATCACCAGCTGGCCTGTTTGCATGACATACCCCCGGTGAGAAAGCAGCAGGGCCTGCCGTGCGTTCTGTTCGACCAGGAGGATCGTTACGCCTTCCTCGTTGATTCTCTTCAGTTCTTTGAAAATATCCTTGATGATGATCGGGGCAAGCCCGAGTGACGGTTCGTCAAGAAGCAGCAGCCTGGGGCTGGCCATCAACGCTCGTCCGATCGCGAGCATTTGCTGCTCCCCTCCCGATAGGGTGCCGGCGTACTGCGAACGCCTTTCCCGGAGGCGGGGGAAAAGAGTGTAAACCCATTCGAGGTCCTTCTTGACCTTCTCCTTGTCGTTGACCGGGAAGGATCCCATCATGAGGTTTTCGTAAACGGTCAGCGGTGCGAACACTTTCCTGCCCTCCGGGGAAAGGGAAAGCCCTTTCGTCACGATCTGGAAACTTTGCCCCTCCAGGGGCTTCCCTTCAAAGAGGATCTTTCCGCTTTGCCTTTTCACGTTGCCCATAATGGCGTTCATGAGCGTGGATTTCCCTGCACCGTTCGAGCCGATGACGCAGACGATTTCCCCGGGATACACGTCCAGGTTGAAACCCCTGAGGGCTTTGATCGCCCCGTAGGAAACGTGCAGGTCTCTCACCGACAGGAGCGGCTGCTTCTGGTCCTGGGCTTCGGTCATGCTTCCAACACCTCCTCGCCGAGGTAGGCCTTGAGGATTTCGGGGTGGTTCTGGATATGGTCAGGATCACCCTCAGCGATTTTGGCGCCGAAATTCATGCAGATGATGTGCGGGCAGATCTCCATAACCAGTTCCATGTGGTGTTCAATGACGAGGATGGTCAAGTCGAAATCGCGATGAATGCTCGTGATCAGGCCGTTCAGTTCCTGCACTTCATCGGGGTTCATCCCTGCCGCGGGTTCGTCCAGGAGGAGAAGGCGGGGCTGCAGCGAGAGTGCCCTGGCGATCTCCAGGCGACGCTGGTGCCCGTAGGGAAGAGTCCCTGCTGCCTGCTCTGCAAGAGAATCCAGGCCGACCCGCTCAAGCAGGGCCATGCTTTGGTCGCGGATCGACTTTTCCAGGGATTTCCAGCGGCCCAGGTGCGTAGCCGCTTCGAAGAAACCGTACTGGTAATGTTGCTGGCATGCCGTCATCACGTTCTCGAGAACGGTCGATCTCGGGAAAAGCCGCAGGTTCTGGAAGGTCCGTGCGATCCCTTTCCGGATCACCTCGTAGGTCTTGTAGGGAGTGATGTCCTCTCCGCAGAAAAGGATGCTTCCGCTGTCAACATCGTAGACTCCCGTGATCAGGTTGAAAATCGTGGTCTTCCCGGCTCCGTTCGGGCCGATCAGTCCGGCAAGCTCCCCTTTTTCGAGCGAGAAGCTCATGTCCTGGACAGCATGAACCCCTCCAAAGTATTTGTTGACGTGATCCAGCTTGAGGACGGCTTCGCTCATCGCCCGTCACCCCCTTCCGCGGTCCTGGGTGAACGATCCTTCCGGTTGAAAAGGGATCGAATGAAGCGTGGGCTCAGTTCGTGCTGCCCCATGATTCCCTCGGGTCGGACCACCATGATGATGACCATGACGGCACCGTAAATCAACATCCTGTACTGGGAGATCGGCCGGAATAGTTCCGTTACCAGGGTGATGACGGCGGTACCGATGAGGCTTCCGCTCAAGGAACCGAGTCCGCCGAAAACGACAACCGCGGTCAGCTCGGTGGATTTGTTGAGGTCGAACATGACCGGTTGAATGAAGGTCAAGAATCCTGCCATCAGGGCACCAGCCACGCCGCAGTAGAACGCGGAGATGGAAAGGCTCAGGACGCGGTAGCGGGCCGTGTTGAACCCGAGAAGCGAGGCTGCCACGTAATCGTCGCGGCAGGCTTTGAAAGCCCTTCCGAAATTGCTTCGGATCAGGAAGAACATCAGGAGGGCCATGATCACAAAAAAGGTGACGGCGACCGGCAGGTTCGTGTAGTTGTCGATTCCGGGGTATCCCCTGGCACCGCGGGTGAAGGACTGCCAGTTTTCCAGGATGAGCCGGATGGACTCGCCGAGGCCGATAGAGGCGATGGCGTAATAGTCGCCCATTAATCGCAGGGTCGGGACGCCGATCAGGTAGGCGACCACCATCGCGATGATTCCTCCCGCAAGGATCGCCGGCAACCAGTGAATCCCGTACCGGACCGTCATGATGGCTGCCGAGTAGGCCCCTATGGCCATGTAGCCGGCATGGCCGAGGGTGAAGACCCCCGTGAAACCCGTCAGAAGGGAAACGCCCATGGCGGCGATCCCGTTGATGAAAAGGAGAATGATGATCCCTTCAACATAGCCAGACATGGGAGGGCCTCCTACACTTTTTCGCTGACCTGTTTCCCCAGAAGGCCGGAAGGCCTCCAGAGAAGTGTCAGGACCAGCATGCCAAACACGACCAGGTCTCGCATCTGGCTAGAGATAAAACCCGCGGTCAGCATTTCCGCCAGACCGAGGATCAGGCTTCCCAGCACGGCTCCGGGAAGGCTTCCCAACCCTCCGATGACCGCGGCAACAAAAGCCTTGATCGTGATGAAGCCCAGCTGGGGATAGAGCGTGTACCGGACGGACAAAAAGATGCCTCCGACCGCGGCGAGTAACCCGGCGACAAAGAAAACGATCGAGATGAGCCGGTTCACGTTTACGCCCATCAATCCGGAGGTTCGTAGATCATAGGATGCGGCCCGGATGGCAAGGCCCCATTTCGTCTTGCTGAGGAAGAGCTGAAGTGCCGTTAGGAAAAGGACAGCCATTCCGAGGGAAAGGAGGTCGAAGGCGCTTGTTGTCGCAAGCCCGAAGAAATTCACCGGGTCCGTGGGGATGACGGGGGGAAGGGCCCGGAAACGGCCTCCGACGGTGACGACGAAGATGTTTTCTATCACGATGCTCATGCCCATGGAGGCGATCAAGAGGTAAAGGGTGACATTGGTCCGTTCGCGGATTGGCTTGTAGGCGAGCCGCTCAACCAGGATTGCCACCACGCCGGCGCCCACCATGGCCAAAAGGCCTGATAGCCAGATGTTGTGGCCCATTGCGGCCAGAGTGTAATAACAAATATATCCCCCGATAACAAGAAAGCCGCCGTGAGCGAAGTTGGAGAAAAGCAGAATCGAGTAAACCAGCGAATAGCCGACGGCGATCAATGCGTAGACCGATCCAAGGGAAAGGCCGTTAATAATCTGTTGGATCAATGTGTCCAAGTGGCCAACACCTCACTTGCCGAACAGGATATCCCTCAGGTCAAGGAATTCATGAAGCATGCGATACAGAGCCGGGTCGGAGAATTGTGAAGGCGGACGCGGACTACCGCGCCCGCCTTCACGATAATTCGGTTTCCGGAGTATTACTTGGGCTGTACCTTCGTGTAGAAGACCGCCTTGCCGCCCTTTGCAAGAAGGACAACGGCCGTCTTGTTCATCGGGTTGTGAGTTTTCGGGTCGATGGACATGACGGCGTGGTGCAGCTTCACGTCCTTCGTTTTCTCCAGGGCATCGCGAATCGCGGTGCTGTCCACCTTGCCGGCGCGCTTGATCGCGTCAGCAAGCCAGTAGACGGAGTCATAGGCGAGAACACCGTTAACGAATTCCTTGCACTCGTCGTTGTATTTCTTCTTGTAGGAATCGAAGAAAGGCTTCATGGCGGGGTCAGCCGGGTCAACGTGGTTGATCCAGTAGCTCCCCTCCATGGAAGGTCCGGCGATTTCCCACATAAAGTCGCCGTAACCGTCGCCTCCAATGAACACGATGTCTTTCATGCCGAGCTCACGAGCCTGCTTCATGATCAGAGCCATTTCCTTGCCCATGTTCGGAAGGACAAGGACCTCGGCTTTGCTGTCGCGGATTGTGGTCAGCTGGGCTCGGAAGTCCACGTCGGTCCCGGCGCGGAAGCCCTGGTCGGCGACAACGCTCCCGCCGTATTTCTTGAAGTACTGCATGAAGAAGTCACGCAGTCCCTGCGAGTAATCGCTCCCGACGTCGTAGAGGACGGCGGCCTTCATCTTCTTGAGGTTTTTCGCGGTAAAGTAGGCAATGACCTGTCCCTGGTAGGGATCCGTGAAGCAGATGCGGAACATGTAGGGGTTCAGCTTGCCTTCCGGGGTCACCGTGACGTTCAGGTTCGTGGAGACGGTTCCGATCTGGGGAATCCTGTACTTCGTGGAGAGGGGGGCGGTGGCGATGTTGATCCCGCTTCCGTTGGCTCCGATGACAGCGACCACCTTGTCATTTTCGGCCATTCGGCGGAAAGCGTTCACCGCGTCCTCGGGACGGGTGCGGAAGTCATAGGGGACAAGCTCGAGTTTCTTGCCAAGCACGCCTCCCTTGGCGTTGATTTCGTCAACCGCGAGTTTTGCCGAGTTCAATTCTGTCTGTCCATAGGCAGCCCAGTCACCTGTGAGGGCGGCCAGGTACCCGACCTTGATCGTGTTCGCGGCCATAGCCGAACCGGCGAACACAACCGCCAGCGCAAGTGCAACCAGCAACAGTCCCAACTTCCTCAAAACCAACCACCTCCAATGATTGTTTGGAACTTTCAAACGCGCATCGATTCTATCACAAAACCCTTGGGCGATGGACGTTTCAGAGCAGGACTCCCGCTGATGTATAAGTTCCCAGCTGGTACAATGAACCTGTCTGGAGGGAGGGGCAGGATGAAGCTTTTGATTACGGATATCGACGGGACGCTGACGGATGGGAACCGTGTCCCTGAAGAGGTAGCGGAAGCCTGCGGGCGATTGAGAGCCAGAGGATGGAAGCTCATGATCGCCACAGGACGGATCTGGGCTTCGGCCAGGCCATTCGCGGAAGCGATCGGCTCGGACCTCCCCTCGATCGTGTATGACGGAGCGAGGGTTCTGCAGGACGGGGGATCGACACCCCTCCCCTTTAGGGAGTGGAAGATCCCGAATCGGACAGCGGATCGGGTCCTGGCGCTTGGATGGGGCTCTTCCCTGTTGATCCAGGCTTACGGGGACGAAGAGGTCACCTGCAGGCCTAGCGACGAGGTCACGCAACGCTTCTTTCGCGGTCTAGGCGTGCCCGTAAGTCCGGACCTGAAAGACCCCCGACTTGACTTTGATCCTTACCGGATCATCTTTTACGGCGACCCCAAGGAGGCACGGGCCCTGGGAGAAAGCATCAGGGAAATTCTGGCCACAGAGGTAGAGGTCACCCTGGCGGGAGAAGGCTTTCTGGACATTTTGCCCGCTGGGGTTTCCAAGGGCGCGGCATTCAGGGCCTACCGGACAACCGCAGGGCTCAGGCCCGAGGTGGTTGTCGCTGCAGGCGATCACCTGAACGACATCGACCTTCTCCTTGAAGCCGACCTGGCCGTCACGTTCGAGGACGCCCCGCTTGAAGTGCGGGCTGCCTGCCATCTGGTCCTGCCTCCGGCTTCCTGCATGGGGTTTCTCGAGCTTTGCCGTTTCCTGGAGAGGGGCGAATTCCCCCGGTTTTTCTCGAACATCGTCAGAAAGCACAAGAGGGGTTGCCCGGTCTTTCTTCGGGGGCAACCGCCCGAAACCAAACGGGAGGTGTGAAGATGTCGGCAGTCAAGGGATGGCAGGTCGAACGGATGGAGATCCCGGAAGGGTGCAACATCATCCTTGGGCAGAGTCACTTCATCAAAACAGTGGAAGATCTTTTCGAGGCCTTGGTCACGTCCTCCCCGGGGCTGCAGTTCGGAATTGCCTTTTGCGAGGCTTCCGAACCCTGTCTTATCCGCCGTGATGGGAACAGCCCGGATCTGGTCGAGGCCGCGGTGAGAAACGCCCTGGCTCTTTCAGCCGGGCACGCGTTCGTCGTTCTCATCCGCAACGGGTATCCAATCAACGTCCTAAACCGAATCAAGGAGGTCCAGGAGGTCTGCGGAATTTTCGCGGCCACGGCGAACCCCCTCGAAGTCCTCGTCTTCGAAACGGAACAGGGGCGCGGAATCGCCGGGGTTGTGGATGGTTTCTCCTCGAGGGGAGTGGAAGAGGAAAGCCACGTCGAGGCCAGGAAGAACCTTTTGAGGAACATCATCGGCTACAAGCGCTAGTCGAAAAGCGCGTGAAAGGTTCAGTCAGGGGACGGCCCCCCGCAGGCCGTCCCTTTTCTTTTCCAGCCCAGGAGGCAGCAGAGAGCGGAAACAAGAAGGCCGGAAAAGAGAGGGTTCCCGGGAAGGCGCGTTAGCGGCCACGAAAGGGTCAGCACCAGCCCCGCCAAAGAAGACAGGAAGGCCCACCTGGCGGAGAGTCTCCCCGGGGCCAGCAGGGCGATCGAAAAGGGAAGGAAGGTCCCTGCGCCCCTCAGCCCCATGCTCAGATAACTCCAGGAGAGGATGAGGGACCCGGGTGCCAGGAGGGCCATAAAGGCGGAAAGAAAGACCAGCGCAAGCAGGGTGAGTCGGCTGGTCAGGAGCCGATCTTTTTCTCCCGCTTCTTTTCGCCGGAGAGCGGAGGGGAGATCGCGGACCAGGTTCGTGGCGATGCCAAGACAGAGTCCCGCAGCGGTTCCGATGATCGTGATGGCGATTCCGCTCCAGAGGACCCCGGCGACAAAGGGAGGAAAATGCTGAGCAAGAAACTTCGGCAGGACCTGGGAGGCGACGAGCCCCGGTTGCCGGATCCTCATGCCGAGTCCTACCCAAATGGCAAAAAGTCCAAGAGGCGGCATCAGGACGGCGGAGAGAAGGGCGCCCTTCCGGGCGGTTTCTTCGCTTGAAGCCGAAAAAACGGCCTGGATGTAGATCTGGGTGGTCATGACTCCGACCAGAAGGGAAAGGCCTGCGTTCAAATCGACCCCAACTCCCCTGCCGAAAAGGTTGAACCACGGATGGAAGGGCAAGGCGTTCCAGAGCGGGGGGAGATTCCTCCCCTCCATTGCGGTGACGGCGGCGCAAACCGCCAGCACGAAATAAAGAAAAGCAATTTTGGCTTTTCCCAGGACCCCATAGCTTTTCAATCCGCCGAGAAGGATGAACCCTAGGACGGCCAGTGAGACCACTCCTGCGGCCACCGTGTCCGGGATGGGCCAGATTCCCTGAATCATGGCCAGGCCCGCCAGGAACTGGGCCACTACGGAAACGAAGGTGCCGAGTGTCGAGGCCGCCAGGGCGACGATTCCGGTTTTCCTCCCGTACTCCCGGGCAAGGAATTCCGGGATGGTCGTTAGTCCCGTTCGCCTCAGGGGGCGCGCAAACCAGAGCCCCAGGATCAGGCATCCGATTCCTCCTCCCAGGGTGAACCACCAGGCCGATAGTCCCCAACGGTAGGCCATTTCGACGGTTCCGACCGTGCTGGCCCCTCCCACGAGGGCACCGAGAAGAATCCCGCTGACCTCGAGAGTGCCGGCGCTGCGTCCTGCCAGGGCGTAGTCCGCGACCGAGCGGATTCCCCTGCCTGAAAGGGTTCCCAAAAGAACAAAGGCGAGAAGAATGATGGCGGCTCCCATACCGAAGGCAACCAAGGCGCTCGTTCCTTTCGTTTCGAATCTGCCGATGTCGGGGAATTCGGCCCCGCTGACGGATCGTGGGCATTATGTTATTTTTATCACAGAGAACACCATGCTGATGCAGACCGGGGAGGTCGGACTTCTTGAATCTGAGGCAAATCGCAGCTTGTATCGGGGCGGAGATCCTTCACGGAGAACCCCTGCTCGAGAAGGTCGAGATCGAGAGAGCCTACGCATCGGACCTGATGAGTGACGTGTTGGCGTTTGCCAGCCCGGGGACACTCCTTCTGACCGGATTGACCAACGTTCAGATCATCCGGACGGCCCAGATGATGGATATTCCAGCAGTGGTCTTCGTGAGGGGCAAAAGACCTCAGGAAGAGGCGGTGAACCTGGCCAGGTCGGTCGGCATGCCGCTTCTGGTTTCCTCGAAAAGCATGTACGAAACATGCGGCCTGCTTTACGCGGCCGGCCTGTCTCCCTGCGTCATCCCCCACCGGGAGGCATAGCGTGTGGATAGCCGTTATGAAGTGGAGTTTCCGGTAAGGGGGGACGATTTCCTTGCAGCGGGAGAAGCCTCCAACCAAATCAAGGAAACGCTAGTCATGCTGGGGGTCCCCTCTGCCATTTCCAGGAGGGCATCGGTCATTACCTACGAGGCGGAAATGAACCTCGTGATCCATGCGGGGGGCGGTATCCTGCGGGCGATCATCACCCCGGAAAGGTTGACGATCGTGGCGACCGACCTGGGCCCGGGCATTCCAGACCTTGCCTTGGCCATGAAGGAAGGGTTTTCAACCGCCTCCGACCGAGTGCGCGAGATGGGATTCGGGGCTGGAATGGGACTGCCGAACATCAAGCGCAATGCGGATGTCCTGGAGATCGACACGGAGGTCGGAAGGGGAACCACCTTGACTGCAACGGTTTTTTTCGGTCGGCAAGACGCACGGGAGGGGTAGGGGATGGAAACCGGGGTCAAGATCGTCGAAGGAAGCTGCAAAGGATGCGTCAACTGCATCAAGTCCTGTCCAACCGAAGCCCTGAGGGTCATCGAGGGAAAGGTGAACATTCTCCCCGAACTTTGCATTGACTGCGGGGAGTGCCTCCGAACCTGTCGGGAGAAGGCCCTCGCCCTCGACGAAGACGATTGGGATCTCCTCAAAAGCCACGGTCCGGTGACGCTCATGGCCGACCCCACCTTCTGCGCCCAGTTTTCCCATTACTGGAGCCCGGCCCTGATTCGGGAAGCTTTGGCCTCCCTCGAAATGCAGGATCTTTTCGACCAGGCCTCCGTCGCCTTCGACCTTGCCGCCCTGGCTACCGCCAACCAGCTGCAGGAGGCGTCCAGGGAGAGCCTTCCCCTCATTTCGATCTATTGCCCGGCGGTTGTGCGACTGATCCAGGTCCGCTTCCCCGAGCTGCTCCACCGGCTTGTGAAAACGGAAACCCCCCTGGAAACGGGGACCCTTCTCTGGAGAAGGGAAAACGAGTCGAAAAGCGGCGTTGTCCTGGTGACCCCCTGCAGTGCGAAGGTAATGCTGGTCCGAGGCCCCGTGGGAAGGACAAGAAGCACGATGGGGCACGTCGTTTCGGTGAAGCGGCTGGCGAGGGACCTGCTTGCCGCCGGCCCCAAGGTGGAAGGCAAATCAGCCGCCCCCGTCGGAAGCCGCTGGCTAGCCTGGGCGCTGCGGGGAGGCGAAAGCCGGCATGTCCGGGCGTTTTCCGAAAGGAAGTTGACGACGATGGCCGTGTCCGGGCTGAGGAACACAATTGACCTGTTGCAGGACCTGGAACTCGGAAGACTGAAAGGAGTGGATTTCGTGGAGTGCCGGGTTTGCGATCTAGGTTGCATCGGGGGGATCGGGAACGCGGAATCCCGGTTCCTTTCCGAGCTGAGACTTTCCCGGCAGCCCATCGAATGGAAGGTCTCGGCAGGGGAGCATGCTGCACTCCAGGAACTCTACGAAACCGGAATCTGGAAGCTGGAGCAGCCCATCCAGCCCAGGCCCAGGCCTTCTTTAGCGGATACCCTCGACGAGGCGATGAAGAAATTGAAGGAGATGCAGGCTCTATACGCAGAACTGCCCCATATCGACTGCGGGGCCTGCGGGCGCCCCTCCTGCAGGGCTCTTGCAGAAGACGTGGTGAGAGGCGAGGGCGAGTTGACGGACTGTGTCTTCAAGTTGCGGGAACGGATCTCCCTTCTTGGGGAGGAGATTACCCTTTTAAGCGGCAAACTGCCGCATGCCTTCCACGAAAGGAAGCATGGCAAATGACCGTTTCGTCGGTTATCGAGGCACTCGGGCTGACCGTCCGCCACGAAGGGAAGGGGAATTGTCCCGTTTCCCGGGGAGTGGTTGGAGATCTTTTGAGTTTTGTCATGGGCGGGGCGCCGGAAGGTGCCGTCTGGGTGACCCTCCAGACTCACGTCAATATTGCAGCGGTAGCGGTTCTGAAAGACATCCCGCTGATCATCCTTGCTTCGGGGAGGAATCCCGACGAGGAACTTCTCGAGCGGTGCCGTCTGGAAAACATTGGTCTTGCTGTAGCTTCCGCTTCGCCCTTCGATGTCTGCGGAGCCCTTCACGACTTGGGACTGAAGGGATAACCGGGCGGATGAGACCGGTCCGGGCGGATCTTCATATCCACACCGTCCTTTCTCCGTGCGGCGGCCTAGACATGGGAGCCCCCGAAATCGTTGCCCGTGCCCTGAAATGCGGACTCGAGGTGGTCGCGGTGACCGACCACAACACGTGTCGAAATGCGGCCGCCGTGATGAAAGCCGCCCGGGGCAAACAACTGGTGGTTTTCCCCGGCCTTGAGGTGCAAAGCTCCGAGGACATCCATGCCGTCGTGCTTTTCGGGACTCTTGAGGAAGCCCTTGATTTTGAAGCCTGGCTTTGGGAAGGATTCCCGAAGGTATTGAACCGGCCGGAACTTTTTGGAGAGCAAATTTTGATTGACGAGGAGAACCGGATTCTCGCCGAGGAACCCATCCTTTTGGTCCAGGGCGCCAGGCGCAGCATCGATGAGATCGTAACCGAGGCCAGGTCCCGAAACGGAGTGGTTTTCCTGAGCCACGTCGACCGAGAGGCGTTCTCCTATCCAGCGGTTCTCGGCCCGATACCGGTCGACTATCCCGTCGACGCCCTCGAACTGACCTGTTACGCAACGGAAAAAACGGTGGAGAACTGCCGGAAAGCCTGCCCTTCGTTTCCCCTGATCCGGAATTCGGATGCGCACACCCTGGCTCAGATCGAGCCCCGTTGCTCAACGGCCTTCCTCGTGGAGGAACCGGATTTCCAAAATCTTCGGCGGGCGTTCAGGAATGAAGGGGGCTGTCGGGTCCTGGATCCTTGGAAAGTTTAGGAATGAAAAAGGGCAACCCCCCTCCGGATAGGGTAAAATCGAGAAAAGGAGGTGTCCGCCTTGCTAGAAGAAAAGCCCGAAGAACTCAGCGCCCCCCAGCGGAAGCTGCAGTGCTGGTGCGGACGAAGGATGATCCTGGTGGAATCCTTCCCCGATGATGGAACGTTTCGTTACGCTTGCCCCTTGTTGCTGGCAGGGGACACGAATCACGACCAACTGCTCAGCGAAGAAGAATACATCGAAGAACCGGACGAGAAGCCGTAGCGTCCGTTACTCCGGTTTTCGAATGAACCAGAGCGCCGCATTGTGGGTCGCGGCGTCGAAGGAAGAGGGGCTTTCGGGAATGGAGAAGAGGGGCCCCTTGACGGTCATCCCGTAAAGGGGCAGAGCACCCCCCAGGGTTTGAAGGCGGGCAAGGATGTCCCGGTTAACGGAGAGCGAGACGAAAATGACGGTTGCCTCTGCCCTGTCTGTCGAAGCTCCTGCCACGCCGATCCAGTGGTCGGAAGCGAGAGGAATTTTTTCCAGGTACCGTCCAGGGCCGGCATTCCCGTTCATGTCCTGGATCGTCGTTCCCCTTTTCATCCAGACGGGCCATCTCCCGTAGTCGGCATGATAAAGGACAGCGGCGCTTTTCATCGACCGCATGTCTTCCAGGATCCGGGTCGCTTCAGCCTTGTTCGTCACGGAAAAGGAAACGAGCATCATTGCTCCTGCCAGGATGCCGACGAGAAGGAGGACCACCAGGATCTCAACGAGCGTGAGTGCCGTCCGTTTCTTTCGGTTTCTTCCCATTTTCTTTCTTCCCATTTTCCGACCCCGTCTCTTTTTGGATCCGGCCGCTTTTCCTGGAGAATTCATCAAAACCAAGCATACCCGAGAAGCCGTGGCGTCGCAATCGGCCTTCCGGTACGGTGCCGTTTTTCAGTTTTCAGGGCCGATGCTAAGATATCGGCATGGGGAAAAAGCGGAATCCTCGAGTTGAATTGAGGGAAGGTCCGGTGGAACACCGGCTTCTGGAAGATCTCTTCAAGGCCAGGGGGCTGCTCCCGGAGGGGGAAATCCGTTCCCCTGAGGGAGAAACGCCCCGGCAGGAAAAGCCCGTGCACCAGCCGGATTATTCAATAGTCGAGCGGATCGTCCTGCGGTTCGAAAGGAAGGGACACGGGGGAAAATCGGTGACCCGCGTCGAAGGTCTGCCTTTCGCGGAGGAGGTTCTCGAGGATCTGGCCCGCGAACTCAAGAAAGCGATGGGATGCGGAGCCTGGGTGGCGGGAAACGAGATTTTTCTGCAGGGCGACCTGACCGAAAGGTCGCAGGCCTGGTTTCAGAAGAAGGGAGCAAAACGCGTGGTCATCTCAAAAGCGGGTGGATTCAGGAAATGAACTTTCGGGCTTTCCGGGAAGAAGATCTGGCTGCGCTCGTCGATGAAGTGCGACCCTTGGCATCGGAGGGGAAAGTCGCGACCTATATCCCTGAACTGGCGCGGGGAAACCCCGAGTCCCTGGCGGTTGCAGCGGTGGACGGGAAAGGATCGGAAGTCGCCGCCGGAGACAGGGATCTACGGTTCACCATGCAGTCCATATCGAAAGTCGTTTCGCTTGCTGTCGCCTTATCGGAGTTTGGCGAAAAGGCGGTCTTCGGCAGGGTGGGGATGGATCCCACCGCTGATCCCTTCAACTCCGTCATGCGCCTGGAGATGGTTCGTCCTCATCGTCCCCAGAACCCCCTCATCAACGCCGGGGCGATCGTCGTTGACTCCATGCTTCTCGCCAGGGGACCGGAGGAAGCCTTCCATTCCATCCGGGAAATGGCGAGGCGCATGACCGGCAACCCTCAACTCCGGGAAAACGAAGCGGTCTATCTTTCCGAGAAACGGACAGGCGACCGCAATCGTTCCTTGGCTTACTTCCTGAAGAGTGTCAAAACGATCCGCGGAGATGTGGAAGAAATCCTGGATGTCTATTTCAGGCAGTGCAGCCTCGAAGTGACGGTTTCAGACCTTGCGGTGCTTGCCGGGACTCTCGCCTTCGATGGGAAAAATCCCCTGACCGGGGAAACGGTGCTTCCCGGGAAGATCTGCCGGATCCTTAGAGCGCTGATGGCCACGTGCGGTCTTTACGACGGTTCAGGCGAGTTCGCGGTCAGGGTCGGTATTCCGGCAAAAAGCGGGGTCGGAGGAGGCATCGTGGCTTCGGTTCCCGGCGTCATGGGAATCTCAGTCTGCGGGCCCGCCCTGGATCACCAGGGGAATTCCATCGCGGGTATCGCGCTTTTGGAGCGTTTGTCCGATCGGTTCGGCCTGAGGGTTCTCTAGGCCCCGCTGCGCGTGAAAAACCCGGCTGGGACAGGAACACCGACCCAGCCGGGTCCTGTGTCCGCCTAGTCGATTTTTCGGTAGGCCTGCTTTTTGGCCCCGCAGATGGGGCAGGTATCCGGTGCCTCCCCTTCCGCGATGTGTCCGCAAACGGTGCAAAGGAAAAGGTCGGTTGTTTCTCCAGTGTGGAGGGTCTGGAGAGCTTTCTCGTAGAGGTGCGCATGAACGGCCTCCGCCTTGCCCACGAGATCCAGTTTCCTCGCTAAGGGCTCGGCCCCCTCCTGCTTCGCATTCTCGACGAATCCGGGGTACATCTTGGTGAACTCGTACGTTTCCCCTTCGATGGCCGCCCTGAGGTTTTCTTCCGTGCTGCGGATCATTCCCAGAGCCTTGAGATGGTCGATCGCATGGATTGTTTCCGCTTCGGCAGCAGCCCTGAACAGCTTCGCAGCCTGATGGAACCCTTCCGCCTCCGCCTGGCGCGCGAAGGCGAGATACTTGCGGTTAGCCATCGATTCCCCGGCAAAAGCTTCCTTGAGATTTTCCTCCGTCTTCTTCATCTGAGAAACATCCCTCCTGTTCTAAATTTGTAATGATTATAAATAAACTGGACCCGGGATGCAATGCGAAAAAAGCAGATACTCACCGCGAGGCCATCTCCAGGGAGCGGAAGAGGAGTTCAAGGTCCTCATCCTTGCCTTGCAGGGGAAGGGGCAGGCCGACGGTCCTCTCGCCGAGGGCGTAGGCGGAAGGGAAGGAGAATCGAAGGGCAGGGTTCAGGCGCCAGAGAGAAGGACACTCATATCCGGATTTTCGCAGAAGAAAGCGGATCCGGTTTGCATCGAAAGCGACCCGGACCGGGAACACAAGGGGTGCGGCATCCTCTCCGACGGAGCCGAAAAGAGGGCGGATTCCACAGCTTTCGAAGGCCGGTTGGGAAAGGTGGTCCAGGATGAGTTTTCCGAAAACCCTTCTTCGGTGGGTTTCCTCTGGAAAATTCTCCGCGTTCAGCTTTTCCCAGGAAACCGAAGAGGGACGGCGGGGGAGCGAGGAAAAGGAGGCTTCCAAATCTGCTTCAGCCTCTTCCAGGAGGGAAAGTCCTTTCTCAAATTCCCCTTTCTGGAGGTACCCAAAAGCCTTCTCCCGTTTTTCCTCGATTCGCGGGTCAGGCGGAGCCAGATCGGCCTGCACCGGAAAGCTCGAAACGAGGGCTCCTCCATCGGGGACCTGGAAGAATTTCCGAAAACTGAACAGTGCAAAATCCCCTTCAAGCCCGACGTTTCCGCTCAGCGAAGCGCCTGCGCAATCTTCGACCAGAAAAGGACGGTTTTCGGGGGACCTCGAGCGGAACCAGGCAAGGGCCCCATGATTCGGGAATCCGAAATAATGGATGATTAGCAAAAGATCGCCCCGGGAAGGATCAAGCCCCTAAAGTGCTGTAAAAAGGTCGTCTGAAAAAGGCGGCAATCGGTGGGAAGACAAAAAAGCCACCGGGACTTCGGTTACAGTGTAGTCACTGAGAAAACACAAACCGAAGGAGTGATC
>Ga0208826_1000480_pt1 | contig 41691 bp, 32 predicted proteins | sample AD_UKC115_MetaG_FD_184451 | JGI IMG/M metagenome (GOLD analysis project Ga0208826, IMG submission 184451) | Active sludge microbial communities of municipal wastewater-treating anaerobic digesters from Hong Kong - AD_UKC115_MetaG (SPAdes)... | ecosystem: Engineered > Bioreactor > Anaerobic >...
CGGCGAAATAGATGCGTCCGAAGGTTTCCTTCATGCGCAGAAACACCGCGCCGAGAAAGAAGGCGCCGGCGAGGAACGGGGTCAGGTACAGCACGAAGTTGCCGAACAGCTTCCACTTCTGCACCGGATCGGAGATCAGGAAGATCGCATTGAACGGAATCTGCTGCGCGAGCAGGTTGGCCGCGACGATCAGCGGGCCGAACGCGAGCAGCGAGACGTTGGCGACGCCCTGCCAGTGGCGGTCGAACCAGTCGTTCGCCGCGCACATGACGACGCTGGTGAGGCCGAAGCCCATCATCGCGAGGCTGACGACCATCGAGCCGAAATGCGCCCACGAGCCGACGCTGAAGATGCGCATGATCGAGATTTGCAGCGCGATCACGGCGCCTGCGATCAGGGCGACGGCGAGGTAGAAAAGAAAAGCCGACCGGGGTTGCGCGGTCGGCGTGAAAGTGGATGCTGAATTCATTCTTGGCTACGGTTGTTTTGGCTCGTCATTCCGGCAAGGATTGCCGGAATCCAGACTCCATGGAAGGCAATCTGGGCGTGAGCTTCATAAATACTATGGCGTCCTGCAGTCTGGATCCCGGCATTCCCTGCCGGGATGACGCACGCGTTGCGTGCGTCACTTGGTGTCTTTCGCGTCGCCGTTGTGCGCACCCTTGATCTCGCCGTCGACGAGTTTGGTGAATGGCACGAATGGCACGATCTTGTTGAAAATGTCGCTGCGCGAGACGGTGATGCTGCCGTCCGCGGCCTGATGCTTGACGACCTTCAATACGCGTTGTGCGCCCGGCGGGCCGACCGGGATGACCATGACGCCATTGGGTTTCAATTGCTTGAGCAGCGGCGGCGGGATGTGGTCGATGCCGCAGGTGACGACGATCTTGTCGAACGGGCCGTTCTCTTCCCAGCCGTAGTAACCGTCGGCCTGCTTGCTGGTGATCGATTTGAATTCGGTGTAACCGTCGGCGATCAATTCGTCATAGACGCTGCGCGTACGCTCGGCCAGTGGCTTGATGATTTCGATCGAGTAGCACTTGTCGGTCAGATGCGCGAGAAATGCCGACTGGTAGCCCGAGCCGGTACCGATTTCCAGCACCTTCTCGCCGGTCTGCACGTTGAGCACCTGGGTCATGCGCCCGACCGCGTGCGGACCGGAGATGGTCACGCCGTAGCCGATGTCGAGGAAGGCCGAGTCGTAGGCGTGCGCGCGATTGACCGGACGGCAGAAATCTTCGCGCGGCGTGAGCAGGAAGGCGCGTTTGTTACGCTCGTCGGTCAGATCCTTGTTCTGGATCATCGCGTACATGCGGTTCCAGCGTTTGGCGAGGAATTTCGGATCTTCGCCGCGATTTTTGACGGCCCACTCCACGAAGGCTTCGCGATTGTCGATCGGCACCTTCATGTCCCAGGTGAACGGCACCGGCACCTTGTTTTCCGCGCCGGAAATGCTGGCGCGGGCGAGGCGGGCCACCGGGGCGGTGACGAGGGCGGCGATCGTTCCGGCTACGAATTGACGTCTATCCACGGGACAAGCTCCTGAAAGGAAATCGAGGCAATGCAATAGGATACGTGAAATGGGTCGCGAATGCCGCTTCGCCTGTGCGCATGCCATGGCTGTTCAGTGGCGGTTTGCTGGCAACCGCGGCGGTGAACGGTGCACAATCCCGCGTCCTCGATCGGAGTATTGAACGATGAATTCCGTCCTGCCGCGTCGCGGTTTTCTTTCTCTTGCCGCCGGCGTCGGTGCAGCGGCGTTGTTGCCGCTGTCCTCGCGTCGCGCGATTGCCGCAGCCGCGTCGTCCGCGACGGGTTGGCCGGGTTACGGCGATGCGATCGTGATCGACACGCTCGGCAGCCCCGGTGGTTCGATCGACGACGACTCGAACCAGCTTGGCGCGCGCGATCTTGAAGACGTGCTCAAGTCGGGCCTGACCGCGGTCAATCTCACGGTCAACTCCACCGGCGTCGGCAGTTACGAGCGCGGATTCGAGAGCACCATCGACGAAATCGCCTACTGGAATTCGCAGATCGCCGCGCATCCAGAACGGCTGCTGCAGGTTCGCCGTGCCGCCGATCTCGCCGAATGCAAGCGCAGCAATCGTCTCGGCCTGATTTACGGTTTCCAGGATGCCACGCCGTTCGGCGAGAACCTCGATCGTCTCGACACGTTCTGGAATCTCGGTGTCCGCATCTACCAACTCACCTACAACAAGCGCAATCTCGTTGGCGACGGTTGCCTGGAGCCCGGCAACGCGGGCTTGTCAGCATTCGGTCGCAAGCTCGTGGAGAAATTGAACGAGCGCAAGGCGCTGGTGGATCTCTCGCACGCCGGCGAGCGCACCACGCTTGAAGCCGCCGCGGCGTCGAAAGCGCCGATCGCGATCACGCATACCGGTTGCGCGGCGCTCAATGCGAATCCGCGCAACAAGACCGACGCGGAATTGAAGGCGGTCGCCGGCAAGGGCGGCTACGTCGGCATCTATCTGATGCCGTTTCTGCGCGGCAAGGGCCAGCCGATGGCGACCGATCTGATCGCGCACATCGAGCACGCGATCGACGTCTGCGGCGAGGATCATGTCGGCATCGGTACGGATGGTTCGATCTCGCCGGTGGCCGTCACCGAAAAGTTCAAGAAGGAATTCGCCGAGCAGATCGAAAAGCGGCGCAAGGCCGGCATTTCCGCGCCGGGCGAAGACCCGAATGTTTACACCTTCCTGCCCGATCTCAATCGCGCAGATCGCTTTGCGCGCATCGCCGAGTTGCTCGCCGCGCGCCGGCATTCCGACGCACGCATCGCGAAAATACTCGGTGGCAATTTCGCCCGTTTGCTGCAAGAAGTCTGGGGAACCTGACGATGGAATTCTCGAAGATGAAAACCTTGATGGCGGCCGCCGCGATGTTGGCAACCGTCGGTGCGGCGGCGGTCGAGCCGGAATATTTCGCGCGCAAGGCGCCGCCGGGGCAGAACTATCCGTTCTCCGAAGCAGTACGCGTTGGCGACATGTTGTACCTGTCCGGGGAGATCGGCATCGGCGCCGACGGCAAGCTCGTCGGTGGCGGCATCAAGGTCGAGGCGAAGCAGGTCATGGACAACATCGGCGCCAACCTCGCGCGCCACGGCTCCTCTTTCGATCACGTCGTGCAGTGTACGGTAGCGTTGGCCGACATCGCCGACTGGCCGGTGTTCAATGACATCTATCGCGGCTATTTCGGCACGCATTTCCCCGCACGCATGGCCTATGCCAGTGCAGGGCTCGCGCTCGGCGCCAAGGTCGAGGTGCAATGCAGTGCTGTGGCAATGAAGTAGACGTGGGGCTGTCAAAAGAAAATTGGGCTTGTGGGGAGTGTGCATTTCGACAAAGGCTGCGTCGGCTGCGATTGAAAATCCCCGAGTTGGAAACGCGAGGTTACATCTGCTTTCATCATCCGCAAGCCGGAGTCATTAGAGTTTGCGGCATCATCTTTCAGCATCCGCGAATTCATGTTGCACCATCACTGCATCATTTCCGGAACGGGGCGGGCGGGAACCACTTTTCTCGTCGAACTGCTCACGCGGCTCGGTCTCGACACCGGATTCGGAGCTCGTCGCGAACGCTACTACGCGCACTGTGCGGCGGGGATGGAGTGGGCCATGTCCGATCCTGACGCGCCGTACATCATCAAGAGCCCGCATCTCTGCGACAGCCTCGACACCTTCATGGCCGAAGGACGATACGTCATCGACCACGCTTTCGTTCCCGTGCGCGATTTGTATCAGGCAGCCCAAAGCCGGCGCGACGTGCATGCGCGTGTCACCAACCTGCGCCGAGTGCCGAGCGCGGTTCCGGGCGGGCTTTGGGGCACCGCCAATCCCGCGCATCAGGAAATGGCGCTGACGCTGAAACTCTACAATCTCATGTACGCCTTGGCGCGGCATGCGATACCCACGACGATCCTGCACTTTCCGCGATTGACGCAAGACCCGGCCTACCTGTACCGCGCCTTGATGCCGGTACTGGGGGAGATCGACTATGCGCAATTCGAACGCGGCTTCCGGGAAGTGCTGCGGCCCGAACTCGTCCACCAGTTTCCGGTCGCCCACCACGTACCCCGACGACAGACGGCCTAGGTGGCGCCCTTGCCGTTGGTCGCGGTATCGATGCACGGCATGGCGTTACAAATTGTCGTGATTCAGGATCGCATTGAATACCAGACCGTACGTGCCGACGGTTTGCCCGCGCCAGATCGGATTGGTCGCAAACAGCACGACGTGGCCGCGACCATGGTGCGCAGCGACGACGGCAGCATGCTCGGCAAGCGATGCGCCACCTTCGAGCAGCCCTGCGATGAGCAGATTGTCCGCATTGCCGAAACGGATGATGGTGCGCGGACGCTGATTTTCAGGAATCACGGCGTAAGGGAAGAACGGTCCAGGCCGCGCCTGATTGCTGTTGAGCGGCGTGGCCTCCCAGGGTTTGGGCGCCGGCAGGGCGTCGACCTCGGTCGCCTTGCGCCCCTCGGGCGTATCGATGTCGTCGGGGCCGCCGCGACCGGTCGGCCGCTGAGTGTCCTTCGCCGTCGGCAGATGCTCGTCGCTAATGAGCCGATTGCTGAGCTTGAATGAAGCGCCATGTGCGCTGTACATGGCGAATTCGCCATCGTAGCCGTAGGCGATAGGATGGGTCGCATCCACGGTCGCGCCGCGCAAGATGCTGCCGACGACCTTGACGTCTTTGCGCGGCGCCATCGACACGCCCGGCGCAAGGCCGACATCGATGGCGAATTTCGCCGCATCTTCCGCGGCAATGAGCAGGCCGCCTTGATCCAGGAAGCGCTGCAGATGATCGAGGCCGGACGCGCCGAGGCCCGGGCGAATATCGTCGGTTTGGTCGATGCCCATGTTCGGTGTCAGCGCGGTTTTCTTCCAGGGGATCGCATCGCCCCACAGTGGCGTGCCGTTCAAGATGAGCTGTGAATTACCGGCCCCGATCGGGGCAAACAAGATCGCATCGTATCGACTGCGCAGGTTGTCGGTGCGGGCGACGGTTTGCGTGGAGATGTAGTCGTAGGGAATGCCGAGTTTGTCGAAGGCCTGCCGCCACCAGCCTTCCGTTTGAGTCGAAAGCCAGGTGTGCATCAACGCGATGCGCGGCACGCCAATCTTGTGCGTGGCGACCTCGGGGGCGGCGGATACGGCGACGGCATCGAGGCCGAGTTCGCCGAGCTTTGTGGAAAATGCTGCATAGTCCACTTTACGGACGATCCATGCGCCGGCGCCGAAATGCCGGCCTGCCGCGGCGAAGGGCTTTTCCGCAATGGCGACATCGGCGCCCTTGAACGCATAGCGCAAGGTCATCAGCGCGGTGTCGGCATGGTTGTCGATCAGATACACGTCGCCATTGCCCGACACGCCCCCGCGAGCGGCGATCGGTTCGCGTAAGGGCTCCATCGATGATTTGAGAATTGCAGGGTCGACAACGCGCACGACCTCGCTGCCGAACATGTCGCCGAGCGACCAGGCGGTGTCGTCGTAGGGGTGTTTTTGCGGATCTTCCGGCGACCAATATTGCCGGTCGAGCAACGTGTCGGCGATGCGGGAATACGGTTGATCCATGCGCACGACGTAACTGCCTGCCGGGAACGTGCGGGCGATGGTTTTCGGCGTGGCGCCTTTCGATGTCTTGTCGTCTTTCTTTGCTTCGCTCCCGCTTGCGTCTTTCGGCGCCGGAACCTGCGCGGTGATCGGCGCTGTCGCACGACTGATCTCGGCGTGCTGCAATTGAAGCACGCGCAGCAGTTGACGCTGCGCGTCGCGATGCGCATCGTCGGCGGGCAACACGTAGGCGGCGGGGCCGGCTTGGGTCGGTTTCTCGATCGAGCGTTTGCTCTTCAGATAAAAATTGCGCAGAAAGGTCTTTTCGTTGTCGGCGAAATAGTTGAGCGTGGAGAGCAGCGCAGTTTGCTGGTAGTTGTTGTTGTTGCGTTGCGACCAGAGCACTTTCGGCAGCGGCGGATTCGGTCGGTACCAGGTGCGCGCGAATTCGTCCGGATCGAGGATGCGTTCGACCGTGTCCGCGCCGGCGTTGCCGAAGGTTTCGTAGAGGCGGCTGATGCCGTTGTGCATCGCCGCCATGAACATCAGGTAGCCTGGGCTCCAGGTGTCGAAGTCGCCATGCGTGAACACGCCGGGCATGCCGAGTTTTGTCATCTCCTGCACGTTGCTCCAGCCGAGCTGCTGCCACTCGCCGACGAGAATCGGGTCGACCCAGGCATTGTAGGGGCCATCGCCGACGGTGTTGTCGTAGAGGAACGGCACCGATTCGTGCAGGTCGTGCAGCACTTGCGCGTGCCAGCCAAGATAGGTGTCGAGCACATTGCGCGACAGGTTGAGCGTGAGGCCCATCGCGTCGCGGTTGTTGTCGTGGGCGACGTAGTGACCCCAGTACAGTAGCGGCGGCGGCGTCTTGTCCGGATTGGCACGGTGCCAGTTGTACAGGTCGACCATGCGATCGCGGCCATCGGTTTCGACCACGGGCGTAATCAGGGTAACGACCTTGGAGCGAATTTTCTTGATATAGGGCGCATCGTCCACGGCGAGACGGTAGGCGAGTTCCATCAATGCTGTTGGCGAGCCGGTTTCGGGCGAGTGGATCGTGCCAGTGATGTAGTAGACGGGCGTTGTCTGCGCGATCAGCGCATCGGCCTTGGCATCGTCGAGACCGAGCGTGCGAGGATCGGCGAGCTGCGCCAGGCGCGCATCGTTGTCCTTGAGATTGGCGAGCAGCGATTCGTCGGCGATGGCGACGGCGATCATCTCGCGGCCCTCTTCGCTCTTGCCGATGCGGAACACTTTCACGCGCGGCGTGGCCGCGGCGAGCAGATCGAAATAGCGATGAATGTCTTGTGTGTACGGCAGTTTGTTCGGCGCACCGGCGATGTCGCCCAACACCTTGGCGGGCGTCGGCACGCTGGCCGACGCGGGCAAGTAGTCGGTCAGCGACGAATTGAATTGCGCACCGGTGGTGTACTGCGCGATTTTTCCGGTGTAGGCCTGGTCGACGGCTTGTTGCGGGTCGCGCGCATAGGCATCGGATGCGTGCGCTGGCGATGCGCTGGCGATCGTGACGAGAGAAACGATGACGCAGACAAGACGATGGGACATGCGAAATTCCTCGATGCGTGCTGGAAGGACGTTTTGTCGCATCCGAAATGAAACGCGATTGTCGCGGGATTGCGCGAAAACTGCCATGACGGCGGACATTGCGAGGCGACCGTGCCGTCGAGACCGGGCCGCCATCGGCGAGGCGTGACGTATGGCATATGACTTGCGCGACCCGCTTTGCGATGGTGGACGCTTGACTCGATTTTGATCGACAGCACGAGGGAGAGGCAGTGGACAGACGTGATTTTCTCAAAATGACCGGAGCCGGCCTCGGCGGCCTGGCGATCCCTGCGTTCTACGGTCGCGCGATTGCGGCCGAGGAATTGCTTGGCACGATCGACGTGGCGACGAAGAAGATGCTCGCCGATGCCGCGCTCAACGCGGCCAAGGCCGGTGGCGCGACGTATTGCGACGTGCGTATCGGTCGTTATCTGCGCCAGTTCGTCGTCACGCGCGAGGACAAAGTGCAAAACGTGGTCAACACCGAATCGACCGGTGCTGGCATTCGCGTCATTGCCAAGGGCGCCTGGGGATTCGCGGCGACCAACGACCTGAGCCGCGAGGGGGTTGTCAAGGCCACGGCCGAGGCCGTGGCGATCGCCAAAGCGAATTCGCGTCTGCGCAGCGAGCCGGTGCAACTGGCGCCGGTCAAGGGCGTCGGCGAAGTGGCGTGGAGGACGCCGATCGTCAAGAACGCGATGGCCGTGCCGATCAAGGACAAGGTTGATCTTCTGCTCGGCGTCAACGCCGAGGCGATGAAAGCCGGTGCGAATTTCGTCAACTCGACCCTGTTCGTCGTCAATGAGCAAAAGTATTTCGCGTCGACCGACGGCTCCTACATCGACCAGGACGTGCATCGCATCTGGGCGCCGATGAGCGTGACCGTGATCGACAAGGCGACCGGCAAGTTCCGTTCGCGCGCGGGCCTGTCCTCGCCGCGCGGCATGGGCTTCGAGTATCTCGACGCCAAGCCGGCCGATCACGTCGAACTGCCCTGTGGTGCGGTGGTGTATCGCGATTCCTACGACATGAAGGCCGATGCGATCGCGGCGGCGAAGCAGGCGAAGGAGAAACTCGCAGCGCCCACGGTCAAGCCCGGCAAGTACGACCTTGTGCTGGACCCCTCGCACACCTGGCTGACGATTCACGAGTCGGTCGGGCATCCGCTCGAACTCGATCGCGTGCTGGGCTACGAGGCGAATTTCGCCGGCACCAGCTTCGCCACGATCGACAAACTCAAGGAACATTTCCAGTACGGCAGCGACAAAGTCACGATCGTCGCGGACAAGACCCAACCGGGTTCGCTCGGCGCGGTCGGCTACGACGACGAAGGTGTGAAAACGCAAAAATGGGATCTCATCAAAGACGGCAAACTGGTCAACTACCAGGTCATCCGCGATCAGGCGCACATCCTCGGCCTCAAGGCTTCGCAGGGCTGTTGCTATGCCGATTCGTGGTCGAGCGTGCAGTTTCAGCGCATGGCCAACGTCTCGCTGCAGCCGGGTAGGGACAAGCTCGCGCCGGCGGAGATGGTGAAGAATGTCGAAAACGGCATCTACATCGTCGGCGAAGGCTCGTTCTCCATCGACCAGCAGCGCTACAACGCGCAGTTCGGCGGACAGATGTTCTACGAGATCAAGAACGGCAAGGTCACGCATCCGATCGAAGACGTGGCCTACCAGATCCGCACGCCGGAATTCTGGAATTCCTGCGTCGCCGTGTGCGATGCGGACGACTATCGCCTCGGCGGGTCGTTTTTCGACGGCAAGGGCCAGCCGAGCCAGTCCTCGGCGGTTTCGCATGGGTCGAGTACGGCGCGATTCAATGGCGTCAACGTCATCAACACTGCGCGCAGCCTCGGCTGAGAATCAGGAGAGAACATGACCATTTTCAGCGAAGAACAAGCCAAGGCGATTCTCGACAAGGCGCTCAAGGCCTCCACGGCCGACGAATGCACGGCGTCGTTGACGGGCGGTAACGAAGGCAACGTCCGCTACGCGCTCAACAACGTGTCCACGAGCGGTTACGTCAGCGATGCCAACCTCGGCGTCCACGTCGCCTTCGGCAAGCGGACCGGCACGGCCACCACCAACAGCTTCGACGACAAATCGATCGCGGCGGTCGTGCGGCGAGCGGAAGAACTGGCCAGGCTTGCACCGGAAAATCCCGAATTCATGCCGGCGATCGACAAGCAGGATTACAAACCAAGCCGGACGTACAACGAAAAAACGGCCGGCATCACGCCGGACTATCGCGCTCAGGTGGCGGCCGATTGCATCGAATCGTGCCGCAAGGACAAACTCGTGGCGGCCGGATTTTTCACCGACTCGGACGAGTTCTCCGCGCTCGCGAACAGCAAGGGCAACTTCGGTTATCAGAAGTCGAGCGACATGAATTTCACCTGCACCGTGCGCACCGGAGACGGCAAGGGGTCGGGCTGGGTGGGGCGCAACCTCGCCGATGTGACGAAATTCGATGCGAAGAGCGATATCCAGACGGCGATCCGCAAGGCGCGCGAATCGGTCGATGCGAAAGCGCTGGAGCCCGGCAAGTACACGGTCGTCATGGAGCCGGCCGCGACCGCGGGTTTGATCTCTTTCATGATGTTCGGGTTCGATGCGCGCAGCGCCGACGAAGGGCGCAGCTTTTTGTCGAAGAAAGGCGGCGGCAACAAACTCGGCGAAAAAATGTTCGACGAACGCGTGACGATCCACGCTGATCCGTGGGACGAACAGGCCGCCGTGCTGCCGTGGGATCAGGAAGGCCTCGCGCGCGAAAAAACGCCGATCATCACCAAGGGCAAGGTCGACTATCTGCACTATTCGCGTTACTGGGCCGCCAAACAGGGCAAGAAGGCGGTCGGTCGTCCGGGCAACATCATCATGCTCGGTGGCGACAAATCGACGATGGACTTGGTCAAGAGCACGAAGAAAGGCATTCTTGTCACGCGCACCTGGTACATCCGCATGGTCGATCCGCAAACCGTGCTGCTGACCGGGCTGACGCGCGACGGCACGTTCTACATCGAAAACGGCGAGATCAAATATCCGATCAAGAATTTCCGTTTCAACGAATCGCCGGCGATCATGCTCAACAACATCGAGGAGATCGGCAAGCCGGTGCGCGTGCAGGGCGACGAATCGCCGTTGACGATGATGATCCCGCCGATGAAGATTCGCGACTTCACGTTCTCCTCGCTGTCCGACGCGGTTTGATCGTTTCCCTTCTCTTGTCCGGAGAAGGGAGAAAGTCTCGTGACCCGCGCCGAATTTCTTCGCCTCGTTCTCGCGGGCAGCGCTGCGGCGCTGTCTGTGCGAGGCGCGCGGGCCGGCGGGGCAGCCTGCGATTTCTGGTTTACCCGACTGATGTACGAATCGGGCGATTGGGACGTCGATGTGCGCATGCCCTCGAATTTGATCGACGCGCTGATCCAGTACACGACCTTGCGTGTCGACGTCAAAGAGCGCGTTCTGCCGCTGGCCGATTCGCGCATGTTGACGCAGCCGTTCTGTTACCTGGCCGGTCACAAACTGGTCGAATTCAACCCCGATGAGCGGCGCAATTTCGAGCGTTATGTGCGCAACGGCGGGTTTGTCCTGGTCGACGACTGTAACCACGACATCGATGGGTTGTTCGCCAAGTCGTTCGAGCGCGAGATGGCCGCCATCTTCGGCGCCGACGCACTGAAGAAATTGCCGAAGAAACACCCGTTGTTCGACGCCTTCTTCCAATTCGACGGACCGCCGAACACCACGTTCGAACTCAACGGCTGGGGCGACGACATCGTTCACGAATACCTCAAAGGCATCGAAATCGACGGGCGTCTCGGCGTGCTCTACAGCAACAAGGACTACGGTTGCGAATGGGACTACGATTGGCGGAACAAACGATTCCTCGCCGAGGACAACACGAAATTCGGGGTCAATGTTGTCGTCTACGCGCTGACGAACTAGGCGATCGAAGTTGTCGCAGGGGGCGAGCGCGATCCTTCGCCAGCGCGACGAGTGCGGTATGGAATTCCGCGCGCACGCAGAACCGGAGCGAGACTCAATGTCTGGATGCGCGGCCATCGAATATTTCCAGTCGTCGCGTGACCCAATGATCCAGACTGATTTTTCCGGGGCCGGCGAGGAACAGCCAGAAGAAAATGAGGATGTAGAAAAATTCGTCCAGTTCGATGAAGTCGTCGAATCCGGAAACATTTTTGATTGCCACGAAGCCAATGGCCACGATCATGTTGAAGGTCATCACGCCGGACGTGAAACGCGTGAACAGACCGAGCATCAGCAGGCCGCCGCCGAGAAATTCGACACAGGTCGACAACGGTGCGCTCCATTCGGGGAACGGTAAATTCCATCCGGCGAATCGCGCGACTGCGGCGTCGAGGTGGTGCAGTCTGGCCCAGCCCGTTTCCAGCCAGAAATAACCGAAGAACACGCGCAGGACGAGCGGGCCGAGCCAGTCCAGGCGCGTGCAGGTGTCGATGAGGATGCGTCGGTAGTGCAGCAAGGTGGCGAACATGGCGGCTCCTGATTTCGGACGATGGTGGGCGTGTGAACCGGCAACGAGGTTGATATCGCGTCGGGCAGAAGTGACCTTCGGGGAAGCAGAATTCTTTCGTGCCGCGTGACAGCGGACTTGCGTGCGATGGAATCGGATGGTGACTCGAGCCCCCGCGAAAGATTTCGCCGCATGCGTCGGTCTGTTGGACGTCCGCGACATGAGCGGTTGCGATAACCGGCGACGCGCGACATTCACTCCACGATCAATCCAACTGAAGAGGACTACCCATGAAAGCTTCCGCCATCAAGAGTCTCGCCCTCGCCACTGCCGTTGCCGGCCTTTTCGCGGTCGCCACCGCCAGTGCGGAAAATGCGGCGCCGGGCGATCAGGCACAGGTGAAATGCACGAATTCCTCGGCCTGCAAAGGCCACGGTGCGTGCAAGACCAATGCAAATTCCTGCAAAGGTCAGAATGCATGCAAGGGCCAGGGATTCACCATGCAGAAAGACGATGCTTCGTGCAAGGCTGCGCAGGACGCCGCCAAGGCCAAGTAATCGTTCGCCGTTCGATGGGCGGTCGGTTATCGTTCGACCGACCGCCTTCGCCGCCACGATGATGCCCACTACCGATTCGCGCTTTCCCACCCTGGGCTTCGGCCTGGGTCTGCGCACCGATCACTACGAAAGCCTGCTCGACGCGCGCGCCGACGTCGATTGGCTGGAAGCCATTTCGGAGAATTATCTCGTTCCGGGCGGTCGCCCGCGCGATTGGTTACGGCGTTTGCGCGAGCGGTATCCGATCGTGCTGCATGGGGTGTCGTTGTCGATCGGCAGCCAGGATTCGCTCGATCCGGAGTACCTGCGCCAGTTGAAGCGTCTGATCGACGAAATCGAACCGGCATGGGTGTCCGATCATCTCTGCTGGACCGGCGTGCACGGGCGCAATCTGCACGACCTGTTGCCGATGGCGTACACCGAAGAAAGCATCGCCCATGTGAGCGCACGCGTGCGTCGCGTGCAGGACATTCTCGGTCGCCGCATCCTGCTCGAAAACGTGTCCAGTTATGTCGAGTTCAAAGCGTCGACGATGCCGGAGTGGGAGTTTCTCGCCGCCGTCGCCGAGCGCGCGGATTGCCTGATTCTGCTCGACATCAACAACATTCACGTCAGTGCGAGCAATCACGGATTCGATCCGCAGCGCTATCTCGCCGGCATTCCAGCGCATCGCGTGCAGCAATTCCATCTTGCCGGACACAGTTTCCAGAACAACCTCATCATCGACACCCACGATCGACCGGTGGCCGATCCGGTCTGGCGTCTGTATGCCGACGCCGTGCGCCGTTTCGGTGCGGTGTCGACGATGATCGAACGCGACGACGACATTCCCGTGCTGACCGAATTGCTCGTCGAACTCGCTCGCGCCCGGGCCATTGCCGATGCCTGTACGGACCTTGCCGCATGAGCATGCTGACACAATTGCAGGACGCTTTTCAGCGCGCGATTCTCGACGGCGACAGCGCCATTCGCGACGCGGTGGTGAGCAACGACGCGGCAGACGCGAGCGAGCGAGTCGGAGTGTACGTGCACGCCTACACGGCGCGTTTGGTCGAGGCGCTGAGGAGCGATTTTCCGACGTTGCGTTTCGCCGCCGGCGACGCGGTCTGCGCGGACATGTTGCGCGACTACGTCGCGGCAACGCCGTCCGTGCATCGCAACGTACGCTGGTACGGCGGCGGATTGGCCGAGTTTCTGCGCCATCACCCGCCTTGGAGCGACGCCCCGGCGTTCGCCGACATGGCGGCGTTCGACTGGGCCATTGGCTTGTCGTTCGACGCCGAAGACGAGCCGTGCGCAGGCGAGGAGGATATCGCCACGCTGCCTCCGGAACGTTGGGGCGAGATGCTGCTGCGTCTGCCGCCGCATGTGCGGTTGTTTGCCTGTGAGTGGAATGTCCTCGAGATCCGCCAAGCGCACGATCGTGGGCAAAACGCGCCGTCGATGCGGCCTTTGGCACGACCGCAAACCTCGATCGTGTCGCGGCAAAGCGGTCAGGTTCATTATCGACAGCTGGCGGCGGACGAGGCCGCGGCACTCACGGTCGTGGCCGCCGGCGCGCCGTTCGTCCAGATGTGCGAAGCGTTGTGCGATTGGCATGCGCAGGACGACGTCGCGCTGCGCGCGGCGAGCTTGCTCAAAGCCTGGATCGGCAACGGCTGGATAGCGAGCGTCGCATTGCCGGATTGATCCGCCCCCTTTTTTTTCGCAAAACCGCGGTGAGGGGCATGACATTCGGGCTATGGTGCCGATGCGAGGCAAACGCGACAATTCCAGCCTTGTCCTGGAGAGTCGAACATGGCCGAGGTTGCCCCGTTTTCCGAGCAGGCGTTGCGCACGCAACTGGATCGCTTGACTACGCTGCGCGAAGCGATCGCGCGCGTCATCGTCGGTCAGCGCGAGGTCGTCGAACAACTGCTGATCGGCCTGCTGGCCGGAGGGCACTGCCTGCTCGAAGGCGTGCCGGGCCTTGGCAAAACCTTGCTCGTGCGTTCGCTCGGTCAAGCGCTCGCGCTCGATTTCCGTCGCATTCAGTTCACGCCCGATTTGATGCCGAGCGACATCGTCGGCACCGAAATTCTCGAAGAGGATCACGGCACCGGCAAGCGCTACTTCAAATTTCAGCAAGGGCCGGTGTTCACCAATCTGCTGCTCGCCGACGAACTCAACCGCACACCGCCGAAAACCCAATCGGCCCTGCTCGAAGCGATGCAAGAGCGCACGATCAGTTACGCCGGTACCACGCATGTGCTGCCGAAACCATTTTTCGTCCTCGCCACGCAGAATCCGCTCGAACAAGCCGGCACGTACCCCCTGCCTGAAGCGCAGCTCGATCGGTTTCTGCTGCATATCCGGGTCGACTATCCCGACGAGAGCGAAGAACGCGCGATTCTTGCGCAGACCACCGGCAGTGCGAGCGCCGACATGGCGGCAGTGATGGGTGGCGATGACATTCTCGCGCTGCAAAAGCTCACGCGCGAGGTTCACATCGGCGAGGATGTGTTGACCTGGATCACACGCCTCGTGCGCGCAACGCGCCCGCGCACGAGCGAGGTGCAGCCCGTACGCGATTGGGTACGCTGGGGTGCGGGCCCGCGTGCGGGCCAGTCGCTCGTGCTCGCGGCGAAGGCGCGCGCCTTGTTGCTCGGCCGCCTCGCGGCCACGCGCGACGACGTCGCCGCGCTGGCGCCTGCGGTGTTGCGCCACCGCCTGCTGCTGTCGTTCGCCGCCGAAGCCGAGCAGCGCAGCAGCGACGATGTCGTCGTTGCGTTGTTGCAAGCGGTGCCGTTTCCGGCCTAGGCGCGCGTCGATGCTGCCGTCGATTTCCCCCGAGCTGCGCGCACGCCTGCGCGAGTTGCGTCTCGCCGCGCGCCATGCCTCGGGCGACGGGCTCGGGCAGCACGTCAGTCGCAGTCGTGGTGCGGGGCTTGAATTCGCCCAGTACCGCGCTTACGAGCCGGGCGACGAATTGCGTCGCATCGATTGGAAGTTGTACGCGCGCTCGGATCGCTACTTCGTGCGCGAAGCCGAGCGCGACAGCCCGTTGACCGCATGGCTCGTGCTCGATGCGAGCGCATCGATGCGGCAGTGCGATGCGGCGCGACCGCATGTCAGCAAGCTCGATGCCGCGAAAACCCTTGCCGCTTGCACGATCGAACTGGCCTTGCGCCAAGGCGACCGATTCGGCGTGCTTGCGTTGGGTGGCACTACGCCGACGTTCGTTCCGGCCGCGAGTGGCGCACGCCAGCGCGACCGTTGCCTGCTCGAACTCGCGCGCCTGAATGCCGGCGGCGGCGGCCCCGATGCATCGGCCCTGACGCCGCTGTGGGAGCGCATCCAGTCGCCAGCGATGGTGCTGCTGTTGTCGGATTTTTTTGACGACGCCATCGTCGATGTTGCCGTGCGCCTGGCCACCGCACGCCGCGAGGTTTTGAGCGTGCAATTGCTGACGGCCGAAGAGCGCGATTTTCCATTCGACGGCGGGCATCGCTTCATCGATCCGGAAACCGGCAGCGAACGGCGTGTCGATGCGGCGAGCGTGCGCGACGAGTATCTCGACTGTTTTTCCGCCGCTCGCGCCGCCCTCGCGCAACGCTTCGCCGCGGTCGGCATTCGCCACGTCGACTACACGCTCGATCGTCCGCTCATTGAACCGCTGCGCGCGCTGTTTGCGCCAACCGCGGGACGCGGCATGGCCACGGAGGCGGCGACATGAGCGTGACGTTGCTGGCGCCACTGGGGTTGGCCGCGCTGGCCGCGCTGGCGTTGCCGTTGTTGATTCACCTTGTGCGTCGGCTCGAACTGCAAACGACGGAGTTCGCCGCTTTGCGTTGGATTGCCGCGCGCATGCGCCCGCAACGGCACCTGCGTTTGGAGCGATTGTGGTTGCTGCTGATTCGGCTTCTGTTGCTTGCCGCCATGGCGCTATTGCTGGCTCGTCCGGTGTGGCGAGGCGAGGCGCCTGCGGCACGTCCGTGGATCGCCGTCGCCCCCGGCGTGGCGCTTGCCGACGCGCGAGCCGTTGTGCACGCCGTCGGCGGCGAATGGCATTGGCTGGCGCCGGGTTTTCCATCCATCGAACAGAGCGTCGATGGCCGCGACCTGCCGCTCGCCAGTTTGCTTCGCGAGCTCGACGCCGAGTTGCCCATGGCGTCCGCGCTGACGGTAGTGGTACCGGAAAAAATTACCGGCCTCGATGGCGAGCGTGTGCGCCTGTCGCGCAAAGTCGATTGGCTCACGGTACCCGGGAGCATGGCCGAAGCGAGTGCGCGGTCGTCGCCGCCGATTCGCCTCGCCGTCCGCTACGCGCCGGATGCGGAGCCGTCGCTGCGTTATCTGCGCGCCGCGGTGGCGGCATGGAACCGCGACGAACCGGGCCGCCATACGCTCGATGCGCAACCCGTCGATGCGCCGATCGCTGCGGCGACCGATGGGTTGATCTGGCTGGCACCGCCCGCGCCGACATTGACGCACTGGCTCGATGCTGGGGGCATCGCCTTGACCACGCAAGATGTCTCTGGCGATGGTGAGGTGCTTTGGCGCGACGCAAACGGCGTGGCATTGGCACGCAGCGTGCGGCGTGGTAGCGGTCGCGTCATCGCGCTGCCCGGTGCCTTGGTGCCGGCGGATTTGCCGCTGCTGCTCGATGCCGACTTTCCGCAACGCCTGCGCCAGGCGTTGGCGGGCGACAACCCGGCGCCGACGGCGGCGATGGCGAGCGAGGCGATGCCGCACGTGGATACAACCTTGGCCGCGCTTGCCACGAGCGAACCGGGCTCGCTGCGTCCGCTCGATACCTGGCTCGTCGTGCTGATTGCCGGCCTGTTTTTGCTCGAACGCATCCTCGCCACCTGGCCGCGCGCGGAGCGGGAGAAATGAGCCGCGTGATCGAGCTCGACCGTCTTCGCGCCGGGGCGGTGCGCCGGCGACTGGCCATCCTCGCGCTCGCCGCCATACCGCTCGTCAGCGCCGCGATCGCGTTCGCGGCACGAATGGGCGGCACGCCGTGGGCGCTGGCCGTCGCCGCAATTGCGCTGGTCGGCATGAGCTTTTTGGCCTGGCGTCTGCAGCGCGATGTCGATCCGGCGTGGGTGGCGCGCCGACTGGATGCCTCGACCGCGCACATGGAGGACAGCGCTGCGCTGCTGTTCGCCGATGCCGACGCGTTGTCGGAGTTGCAACGGTTGCAACGCACTCGCATACAAGCGCGACTGGCGCAGATCGCGGTGGATGTGCGTCAGCCCTGGCCTTGGTCGCGTTTGTCGCTGGCGTTCGGCATTGCCGTGGCGCTGTCGGTCGTCGCCGCGCTTTGGTCGCCGCGATCGCTCGTCGGTGAAGCAGGCCAGCGCGCGGGTGGCGACGGCAGGGCGTCGAAGACGACGTTGACGCATGCGCAAATCGACATCGCCGCGCCCGCCTACACGCGCATTCCTGCGCGCACGGAACGCGCGCTCGATGCGAAAGCGCCGGAGGGCTCGCGTCTGACATGGAACCTGACGTTTTCCGAGCAACCGAAATCGGCGGTGCTGGTCTTTCACGACGGCAGCCGCTTGACGTTGAACAACGAACGCAGCGGCTGGCATGGCGAGCGTGTTTTGACCGCATCGCTGCTGTACCGCATCGAAATCGACGGCGTTGCGCCGCTCGACGACGCGGGGCTGCATCGTCTCGACGCCGTGCCCGATCGCGCGCCGGAGGTGCGCGTGGTGGAGCCCGAGAAAACCTTGAGCTTGCTTGAGGCTGGGCAAAAAAGCTGGAACCTCGCCTTCGAGACGCGCGACGACTACGGCATTGCTTCGGCCACGTTGCAGATCACGCTCGCCCAGGGCGGCGGCGAGAACGTCAAATTCAAGGAACAGACCTTGACCTTGAACGGCGTGCCGGTCGATGCGGATGGCGATCGACATCTGCGCTATCGACACACGGTCGATCTGGCTGCGCTTGGCATCGGTCAAGGCGATGATGCGATCGTGCGCCTCGTCGTGAGCGACAATCGCCAACCTCAAGCCAACGTCGCGCGCAGCGCAAGTTTCATCCTGCGCTGGCCGGCACCGGCATCGAACGAGAGCGCCGGTCTCGAAGGCGTCGTGCAAAAAACCATGCCGGCGTATTTTCGCAGCCAACGTCAGATCATCATCGACAGCGAAGCGCTGCTGGCCGACAAGCCGACGCTCGATGCGGATAAATTTCTTGCACGAGCGGATGCGATCGGCGCCGATCAGAAAATTCTGCGTTTGCGTTACGGCCAGTTTCTCGGCGAGGAATCCGAAACGCATGAGCAACACGCCCAGGCGCATCCTGCGGCCAAGCCAGCCGACGACGAACGCGGCGGGGAGCATGCTGAGGCGCATGCCGAGAAGCCGGAGCCGGAGCAAGCGACGTTCGGCGAGGCTGGCGATATCGTGGCCGAATTCGGTCACACGCACGATAGCGCCGAGGCGGCGACCCTGCTCGACCCGGAAACGAAGGCGACGCTGAAATCCGCGTTGGCGGAAATGTGGCAGGCCGAACTGCACTTGCGTCTGGGCAAACCCGATGAGGCATTGCCGTTCGAGCATCGCGCGCTCGCATTCATCAAGCAGGTGCAACAGTCCACGCGCATCTATCTGGCGCGCGTCGGTCTGGAATTGCCGCAGCCCGATGAAGCACGGCGTTTGAGCGGCGAGCGAAAGGGCTTGGGCGATCGCAGTGGAACGCTCGTCGCGGCACAGGCCGACGGCATGGCACTGACGCGATTGTGGCGATCGTTGGATGTAGGAAATGCGCCCGAGTGGGATGCGGCGCAGGAAGCGTTGCGCGCGCGTGAATCCCGATCGCACGATGCGCTCGGTGCGATGGCCGCCATTGACCGCGCGCGTCGCGACCCGACGTGTGCCTCGTGTCGTGCGGCCTTGCGCGCTGCGTTGTGGCCGTTGCTGTCGGTTCCCGCCGCGGCGAGTGCGCCGCGCCTCGCGCTCGACGCGATGGGGCGCGCATACATCGACGCGCTGGAAAGTGGCGAGAGGGCGAAGCGATGAGTCCGCCAGTATTCGTCGCGCTCGCGTTGGCATTTGCCGTTCTGCTCGGCTGTGTGCGTACTCGACAGGCCGGGAAATTTCGCTCGGTGCGCATGGCGTTGCAGTGCATAGCCGCAACGGCATTGTATTTTTTCCTGATTCCGCCGACGGCGCGCGAATCTTTTTCCAGCGGCGAGATCGTTGTGCTGACACCCGGCGCAACCTCATCGCAGATTGTCGCGCTGCCGCCCGTGGCGCGGGTCGTCGCGTTGCCCGGCATCGATGCGCCACGCAACATCGAGCGCGTACCCGATCTTGGCACGGCATTGCGTCGCTACGCGGATGCACGACGTTTGCGCATCGTCGGCGCGGGCGTGCCGCCGCGCGATCGCGATGCGGCACACGGACGCGTCGCCGAATTCGATGCGGTGCCGTTACCGCGTGGGCTTGTCGAAATGGAGGCGCCGACGTCGGTGCGGGCCGGTCGCATCTGGCGCGTCGACGGACGTGTCGAAGGCGCGCTCGGCGGCCGTGTCGAGTTGCGCGATCCGGCGAATGCAGTCGTCGGATCGCAGGATCTCGACGCGCAGGGGCGTTTCACCTTGCGTGCCACCGCGAAAGGCGAAGGCGGTACCGCGTTCGAGTTGAGCGTGCTCGATCGCAATGGTGTGCGCATCGATGGCGCGAAGGTGCCGTTTGTGGTGCGCGCAGGCAAGGTATTGCGCGTCCTGATGCTCGCGGGCGCGCCCGATGCGGAATTGAAATTTCTGCGCCGATGGGCCGTCGATGCTGGGCTTGCGCTCGACACGCATATCGCCATCAGCGATGGTGTGGCGCTGACCGAAGGCGCGTTTTCCTGGTCTGCAGACGTGTTGCGTGGAGCCGATCTCGCGATCATCGATGAGCGCGCATGGGCTGTGCTCGACGCATCGCACAAACATGAGTTGGTCGATGCCGTGCGCGGTGGTCTCGGTCTGCTGCTGCGCGCGACAGGGCCGGTGCCGGCAGCGGTTACGGACGACTGGGCCGCGTTGGGTTATCGCGTGAAGAGCATCGCGACACCGCCGCCGGTCGCGATGGGACGTGTACTTGGCCTCGACGATTCGGGCACGTCCTTCACGCGTAGTGCGCTTGCGGTAGAAGCCGGCGACGCTGCGCCGATGTTGCGTGGCGACGACGGATCACCCGTGGCCTGGGTGGTCAACGCGGGTCGTGGACGGGTTGCGCTCTGGCTGCTCGCCGACAGCTATCGGCTTCGTCTCGGCGGCGCCGAGGCGGCGTATGCGACCCTGTGGGCCGATGCGTTCGCTGCCGTCGCGCGCGCGCGTGGCGATGTCGAGCCGACATTGCCATCGAATGCGCGCGTCGACGAGCGCGCCGTGTTATGCAATCTGACGGCAGACGCCGTGGTTGAAAACGACGCTGGCGTGCGCACGCCGTTGGTTGTCGATGCCACGCGCCATTGTGCCGCGTACTGGCCCGATGCCGCAGGGTGGCACAGCCTGGTCGATGGCGGCGATCGCTGGCCGTTCTTCGTGCGTACGCACGAGGAGTCCGCCGGATTGGTTGCCGGCGATGCTGCGCGTGCGACGCGGGCCTTGCTGGGTGGCGAGCCTTCGTCGGTCGCGGCCAGTGCAGTACGCGAACGGCCTTGGCCGCGCTGGCCGTTCTTGCTCGCTTGGCTCGTGGCTGTCGCTGGGCTGTGGTGGTTGGAACGTAGTCGTGCCGACGACGGCATCCGCGAGGAATGAGGCGATGCCGCGGCAGGCAGTCGGGACAACGCAGCGGTGCCGTAAACCGCCGGCTTCGCAGCCACTGCCGGCAAACCCCTCTCGTGCGAGGAGAGGGGCTTGCGACGCGTGTCAATGCGCGACTGCGCCTTCCCAGGTGCGCAGATAGGCTTCGGCGCCGGCAGCCATTTCGTCGACGAGATCGTTGCCGGCGACATGCCGCATATCTTCGATCCAGTCGGTGGTCAGACCGTAGTTGGCGACGCCTTCGGTGTTGATGTCCCAGTTACGCTGGCCCGTGCTGAGCCGGTCGAACGACAGACCGGTGATCGTGGTGAACGGATAGACCACCGGATTGATCATGTTGTTCGGACGTGGCGCGGGCTGCTCGCCGAGACCGTTGGCGTCGAGGCCGTAGCCGAGGCCGTAGATGCCCGCGGCACGACGCGCGGCGGCAGTGTCGCGCCAGCCGTTCGCGAATTGATCGGCGGAGGTGCCGTACAGGCCGACGAAGCCGCCGAGGTTGTAGACGCGCGGGTAGTAACGCGGATCCATCCAGCTATGCCCCGAAATCACGCCGGGATAGTGCGCGGCTTCGAGTGTGGCGAGCACTTGCGCTGCGGCCTTCACGCTCATGTGATCGATTTCCACGAGCATGTGGCGGTTGATCATGCCCTGCAGCGCATACTTGCCGAGATCGGTCAGGCCGTTGACGTTGCAGTGCGGCGCCGGCGGATAGAGCGGCAGCGCCGGTACGAGGCTGGACAGAAATCCCGGAATCACGCCGTTCGGGGCGATGGTGTTGTCCGACGGTGTGCCGGGTGCGCAGGTTTGCGCCTGCCAGAACGATCCCGCGCTGAGGAAATTGCCGGCGTTGACGATGACGCCTTGCACGCTCGGGTCGAAGCGCACGCCGCACAGCGCATTGTCGAACTTGTGGCAGAGGAACAGCGAGCGCACGCCTAGGTCGTAGATGGCCTGCAGACCCTTGTCGATATTCGATTTCGTGCATGAGGAACCGAAGATCAGTTCCAGCAAATCCTTGGATTTCTTGCAGCCGAAGATTTCCGAGGACTCGATGCCGAGCACCATCGCGAGCTTGCCCTGTGCGATCACCGCGCGGGCCTGTGCCGGTGAGGTCACGATGCGCAACCAGCCTTTGCCGGGGCCGCCGTTGAGCGAATCGATGTAGTCCTGGAGTTCGTAGGTTTTCTTCGCTTCAAGCTGGATCTGCGTCTGCTCGGAGCAGTCGGACACGTTCAGCGAAACCGTGTTCGAGAGGATGCACATCACGCGATTGGCCACGAGCTGATTGACGAAGATGCGCAAGCCGCCTTTCCACGCGCGTTGCAGCCATTCGTAGTAGACCTGCTGGTGGGTCAACGAGTTGTGCGCCGGCCAGTACGCGAACGTGGGCCAACCCACCGGGTCGTGCGTGCCGAGCGGGCTGCCGTTGTGGAAGAAATTTTCGAAGATCGCCGCCGAGCCGTCGGGGTAGTGATTCGGGCAATCGACCAAGGCTTTGTCGATGCCGTCGGGGTCGAACACCTTGCCGCAGACCAGGCGGCCGCCGAAACCCACGTTCGAGAACGGATGACTGTGCGTGTCGACGAAGCCGACGACCGACGGAGTTTGAGCCAACAGGGGATTGGAGATCAGGCACGACAACAGCAGCAAAACCGGCAATACGCGCATTGCTTTCGACATGATGCCTCCTCTGGGTTTGCGGCAACCGTCGCGCCGCGCTTTGCCTGCCGCGACGGTTGCCGGATCTTCAGGATGGTTTCGGCGCAGCCTCCACGGCAGGACTCAGAACACGACGCAGACGCTCAGAAACGATAGGCCGCCTGCACGCTCCACATGCGCGGCGCACTGATGCCGGCATTGGGCGTGCCGAACAACGATGCGGTGGCGTTGTTGATGCCGGTCACGTAACGCTTGTCGAGCAGGTTGTTGACGATGAAGGCAAAACTCCATGGCACGTCGCGCGACGACCAGCCAACGCGCAGATCGGTACGCAATGTCGGAGTGCCGAGTTTGAACGGACCGCGTTGCAGACAACTGCCCTGTGAGGACGAACTGGCATTGCAGCGAGTCTTGCCGTTGTAGCCTTGTTGGAAGGTGAAATCCAGATCGCCGCCGAGCACTTGATGCAGTACGTAGTCGACGCCGGCGGCAGCTGACCAATAGGGTTGTCCTGTCCCTTTTCCGGTGAGGTCGATCGTGTTGCCGGTGAGGGGGTCTTGGGTCAGGTAATGACCATAGGTTTGGTCGATCCAGGCCACGCTTGCGTTGAAGCGCAAGGCGTCCGTGGCTTGCCAGCGCGACTCGACTTCGAAGCCGTCGGCATTTTCGTTGGCCGTGCTTATTTCATAGCGCGGTAGCTGACCGACGCTGCCACCGGAAACGAGCTGCAATTGCGGCAAGTTCGAATACTTGTAGTGATAGATCGACGCATTGATGAGCAGGCGATAGTCGGCGAAGTAACTCTTCACGCCGGCTTCGTAGTTATGCACGGTTTGCGGGCCGAAGGCCGTGCCGGGTTCCTGCGAATTGAAGCCGCCGGCTTGGTAGCCCTTGGCCGCCGAGGCGTACAGCATTACGTCGGACGTGAGCTTGTAGTCGAGAACCAGGCGAGGGCTGGTGTCGTTCCAACTGCGACTCAGACCCAACGGCTGAGACAGGATGCCGGGTGTGGGGTAGTAGATGTTCTGCTGAAAAGTCTGGATCGGTACGCCGAGCGCATCGAGAAGTCCGAGCGACTGCAGCGAGGCGAGAGTGCCATCGAGTTGGGCGGCGATGCGTGGCGGGTTGTACCAATCCAGACTGCGCTGATCGTGGGTGAAGCGCACGCCGGTGGAAAGATTGAGGCGGTCGTTCAGATGCCAGATCGCATCGACATAGGCCGCATAGGCTTTGGATATGCCGTGGTTGATCATGTTTTCCTGCCATGGATCGCCCAGCAACGAGTACGAAAAGCCGGCCGCCTGGAGCCCTTGCGTCAGCGGGCCATAGAGGCCGCCGGGTGCGGCGCCGATGTTGTTGAGGAGGGTGTCGATGCTGTCGGTGAAGAGGTTGACTTGACTGGTCTGATGCGCATTGTCGTAGTAGTAACTTACGCCACCGACCCAATCGGCGAGATCGGTTTTCCCGGACAGCTTGAATTCCTGTGACCAACTCTTGTTGCGTTCGATGTTTGCCGTATCGACGTACAGATAGAGGCGGTCGGTGCCGTCGTAGCTTTCGCGATTGTAGGTATGGAAGCGCTGGAACGAGGTCAGCGAGGAGAGTGTGCCGAACGGCAGCGGGTGTTCGATGCGCAAGGCGAACGAATCGTAGGTGCGCGATTCTTTCGGATCGATCGTATCGCTGCGATACGGAATGATGCGTGGATCGAGATAGGTCGACGCATCCGGGCTTACCGTCGGCAGCGCCGGGAACGCGGGCAAGGGCGCGATGCCGATGGTGGGACGCGGCAATTGGTCGAGCCGTTCGTGCTCCCAGGAAACGTTGACGAGCGTGTCGCCCGGCGCATTCCAGCGCCATTGCATGCGCGTGCCCCAATCGTCATTGTTGCGGTAGGTCTTGCCATCGTAGGCATTGCGCAACCAGCCATCGCTGTAGTTGTCGACGAAGCTCATGCGAAAGGCGACGTTCTGCCCCAGCGGGACGTTGAGGACGCCGTCGAGATAACGCGTACCGTAATTGCCCATACGCGCGGAGACATTCGCCTCGTAGCCATCCGATGGCGCATTGGTGGTCACGGAAATCACGCCGGCGGCGCTGTTGCGGCCGAACAGCGTGCCTTGCGGGCCCATCAGCACTTCGACGTGATCGACGTCGTTGAACAGCGTGAGGGCAGCGCCGGACTTGAACTGATACACGCCGTTTTCGTAGATGCTGACCGGCGAGTCGGTGCCGATGCCGAAGTCCGATGCGCCAATGCCGCGGGTGGAAAAATTCGGCTGGGTCGGTTGCGAGGCGTCGATGGTGACGCCGGGCAAATAGCCGTTGAGCATCGACAAATCGGTGGCGGCGAGTTTTTCGATCTGTGCCGAGGTGACTACTTGCACTGGAATCGGCACCTCCTGCACCTGCTGCGAACGGCTCTGCGCGGTGACTGTGATATTGCCGAGTTGCACGTCGGCGCTGTTGCTCTTCGCTTGCTCCGCTCCCGGCGCGGGAGAAGCTTGATCGGCTTCCGTTTCCGCGGCGAATACCGCGACGTTTGCGAGGAGCGCAGTTGCTCCGGCGAACAGCGCCAAGCGGACTTGTCGAGTCAGGTTGTTGGTTCGATGGGTTGTCACGGCAGCCTCCCTAGTTGTGTTTGCGTTGTTGTTCAGGCGTCGCAATTGCCGGGCATCGAGGCGATCCATTCGCGAATCAATTCGACGCCCTCGTGGTGCGTGGTACTGCGGCCCAGCTCGGGCATCATCACGCCGGGTTCGTGCGAGGTGATGCGGTAGATGAGGATGGAATCGTCTGGTTTACCCGGCACGATATCGAGCAGACGATCACCTGTTCCGCGTCCCGCTGCGACCGGCGGCTTGCATACGCCGAGGCGGCGCAGGTCGTCGTTCGCGCTGCGCAGGTCGAGCGCGGTGGTGTTGGCCGGCCCGGTCGGGCTGTGGCACATGCTGCAATTGACGTCGAGATACGCACGGGCACGGTCGGCGATCGGCGCCTTGGCATCGTGCCAATCGGCGTCGCGCGGCGCCTGTGCGGCGGCCGGCGCACCGCTCAGATAACCGAGTTTGGCCCAGTGGTCGAGTTGGTTTTCGGTGCCGCTCGCGTAGGCGTAGTCACGATTGAGGTGGCGCGCCCGCGGTCCGATGGGTTCGATTCGCTTCGCTTGCACATGCGTGTCGTGGCAACTGGCGCACTGATTTTCGTTCGGCACGACATAGGTAAAAGCTTCCTTCGCCTGCTTGTCGTCGACCAATTCGAGCGGAATCGCATCGCCCGTACGCGCCAATTCCGCCTCGGTCTGCGCGGCGTTCCAGACGTAGGGGATCGCATCCCAGCCGTGTTCGCGGCGCACGAGCACGCGGGTTTCGATGAGCCGCAGACGGGCCAGGTCGAGCGCCTCGGCTGCGGTGCCGGCGGCGAAGTCGCGCGTGGTGTCGTAGGTGCGTGCGACGGCTTTGTCGTTGCGCGACGCGCCGGCGGGAAGCGGGTAGAAAAATGTCTTGGTCAGCACCGTGCCAACGGGGAAATCCATTGCGCCTTCGGCATCGTACTTGGCAGCGGTGCCTTTGGGCATCCATACCGTGCGGAATTTGTGCGCGTAGTCGCTGAACAACGGCATGGCGAGATCGTAGGGAACGACGCCGCTGTTGGTCACGAGTTTGCCATCGCGCGCTTCGATGAGGTGCCAGTCGCCGAGTTTTTCCGGCTTGCCCTCGGCGAAATAGTGCACGGGTTGCGGGGCCTGCGCGCAGCCCACGAGCAACGTCAGCGCAAGCGAGGCGGGCAGAAATCGAAGCAACGCGCGCGAGGTAGCCATTACGGCGCCTTGAGCTCGGCTGCGGCGAGCGGGGGCAGTTCGCAATGGAACTCGTCTTTCATCACTTTGGGATTGGCGAACTTGTTCGGGCCGTCGACATCGAGTACTTCGACATCGCCATTCTTCACGCAGATGCGCTGTTCGGCGGGATATTGGCCGTCGACGAGCGACTTGGTGTCGACGTAGCCGTCCCAGAGAACATCGGGAAAGTGACCACCGATACCGAACATCGATACTTTGAGCGCTTTCCAGTCGAGACCGTCCGGCGCATCGCCGCCGCCGGTGAAGCGGTTGTCGTGGATGTAGATCGACTTCGGATACGGATCGTAGCCTTCGGTCGGTTTTTTGTCGGCGAAATTGGTAATGAAGTAGCTGGCAACGATGATGTTCGCAGTGCGGTTGTCGGCGATGTCATTATCGAAGATTTCCACTTTCGGGTTCGATGTGACGATAATCCCGGACCCGGCCGGAACGCTCGCCACCGCGGTACCTTTTGCCGCGAAGTTGCCGAGATTGTTGGCGAAGACCTTGTTCTTGAACACACGCGCATGCTCGCCGTGCTGCGTCAGGTCGGGCATGTTGAAGACGAGGATGCCGCCGGTATTGTCGGTCGCGGTGTTTTCGTAGACGTCGGCGCGGATAGAGTTTTCGATCTCGATGCCTGCGACGTTTTTCTCGGCGCGGTTGCGACGGACGACCACGTTTTGCGACTGGCCCACGTAGATGCCGGCATCGCGCGCACCGATCGAGGCAGAATCTTCGACCAGCACGTTTTTGCACTTGACCGGATAGATACCATAGGCACCGTTGTCCTTCGAGGGGCCTGCCGTCCATTCCACGCGCACATCACGCACGGTGACGTTGGTGCCATCGTTGATCTTGAGTCCATCGCCTTTCGAGTCTTCGATCGCCAGGTGCTCGATGACGAAATCGTTTCCGTAGACCAACATGCCCTCAGGGCCGGAGATCTGGTTCTTGAAGGAAAGCACGCTCTTGTCCGAGCCGGCACCGCGCACGGTCACGCCGTTCGCACGCAGGGTCAGGACACGTTGCAACATGTGTTTGCCCGGCGGAATGTCGATGACCGTGCCGGGTTTGGCATCGAGAAATTGTTGTTGAAGGGCTTTCTCGAATGCGGCATCGTCGCCGGATTTCTGAGGGGGCGGCTCTTTGCCACAGCCTGTGGCAAGTGCGCACAGGACAAGCATGATGAGTTTGCGCACAAGGACTCTCCCGCAGGGTCGGCAGCTCCGGAATGTGCGCGATACGAACGTTTGAAGGTAGGGGAGCAAGGGCCAATTTTGGGGGGCAAGTCGGCCATTCATGCCTGACCGATCAGGCCACGCAACGTTCAGTCCGTCGATACGCCGGTGGATCGCGCGTTGGTGGGCGACCTTCCCGTCCAGCGCTTGAAGGCGCGTCGGAATTCGCGCGCATCGGAATAGCCGACTTCGCTGCCGATGTCGGCGATGCTCAGTGCGCCGGCGCTGAGCAGTTCGAGCGCGCGCTCGGTTCGCAGTTGATCGTGCATTTCGCGATAAATGCGCCCAACCGCGCTGAGATGGCGACGCAGCGTACGCTCGGAAAGATTGAGGCTTGCCGCGATGTCGCCGAAGCTCGGTCGCTCGGCGAGACGGTGTCGCAGGATGCGCTCGACGGCAGCGACGATCTCGCTTTGGCGTTTGATTTGGGCAGCTTGGTCGCGGCAGAGCGCGAGCGCTTGCTGAGCGCTGACCGGGTGGTGCGTCGCCAAGCGTTCGTTGAGCCAGCGTGCGGCAACGATGAGTCGGTTGCGACTTGCGCCGAATCGAATCTCGCAATCGAATTGCTTGCGGTAATCGGCCGCATGCGCTGGCGCGGGATAGGTCAATTCGAGGCGCTCCGGCTTGAATGCCGGGCCAACCAGGCCACGTGCGAGTTGCAGCGTACTCGCAAACAATTCCTCGCACAGGAAGGTGAGGATTTCATCTTCGGCAAAGCGCGGGCGGGCGATCAGTGCGACCTCGTGCGCACTCGGCTGTTCGAATTCCACGTCCATCAGCGCGCCGCTGATTTCGGCATGTTCAATACCGATCCGGATGGCCTCCCCGAATGTGCGCGCAGTCATCATCGCCAGCCCCATGATGCCGAACGTGCCGGTCGACTGGCGCGCGCCGACTTGCAAACCGAGGCCGGGGCGCGAGATCGCGCGTTGCGCACGTTTGATGATGATATTGGCCTGCCGATAGGACACCCTCACCGAAGCGTCGTCGATCTGCGCACGAGTGATGCCGAAACCTGCCAACCAAGGCTCGACGGCAACGCCTTCGGTATCGGCGAGCTGAGCAAGTACGGCGAGGATCGTCGTCGGGATGACGGCCGCAGTGTAGTGGGAATCCGTCGATGCAATTCGCGATGCTGCCTTGGGGGCAGCGAACGGGGCGTTTGGGTTGCGTGGCGCGGACATGCTTGCGATGGTAGCCGTTCGCGTCGCGCAAGTCGCGATCCTTGCCACGATGCCAGCAGGGTGGCAGCTTCGTACTGAAGTGGGCGGCGGATTGCCGTGGGTGATGCCGGCTTGTAATGTCGAGGTCGTCGCGGTAACGTTCGGTCGGCTTCGCTAGGGGGAGGCGGTCATGGTACGCATCGTGATGATGGACGATCACGCGCTGGTGCGTGCGGGTTTGCGCATGATCGTGGAGAGCCAGTCGGACATGGAAGTCGTCGGCGAAGCGGACGACGGTGAGGCGGGTCTGCACCTGATTCGCAAACTCAAGCCGGACATCGCGCTGGTTGATTTGCATATGCCCAATGTCAACGGCATCGAAGTGACCGAACGCGTGCGCCGCGGGAAACTCGATACCCGAGTCGTGATCCTGACCGTGGCCGCAGATGCTCCGTTTCCCCGACGCCTGCTCGAAGCCGGGGCCAGCGGCTATCTCACCAAAGGTTGCCCCGCCGACGAGTTGCTCAAGGCGATCCGCCAGATTGCGGATGGGCGGCGTTATCTTGGAGCCGACGTCGCGCAACAGTTGGCCTTGGGCAAGGCATTCGGCAACGACACTTCGCCGTTCGATGAATTGTCCACACGTGAGTTGGAAGTCGCGATGATGCTGGCTCGGGGCCTGGCTGCGAAACAGATCGGTGATCGTCTCAAACTCAGTGAAAAGACTGTGGCTACCTACAAGTATCGGTTGTTCGAAAAACTGGAAATCGACAACGTGGTGGCGCTCGCACACCTTGCGGCCGCACATGGCTTGATGGACAAGTCGGCTGCCGGGGTACCCTGATTTGCCGCTGATCGACGCGGCATTGTCCACGGGAAATTCAACCGCCGTGGCGTCGACTGCGCCGGCGCCATCAATGCGAAGGTGAAAACAAAAACGCCCCGCAAGACGGGGCGTTTTGATGTGATGCAGTCACGTCGCCGCCGGCGGCTCAGATGGCGGCTTTACTTGGATTGGCGGAGGGGAGGCTTCTGCCGTCGGTTTTGGCGGAGCGTCACGCAATTCGGCCAGTGCACGTTCGATGTGCACATGCAGAGGCATCACCGGAGGCGGCGCGAGAATCTGCTCCAGACGCGGCTGCACAGATTGGGGTGTGCTTGGTGCCGGGGGCTGGGTTGGCTTGCTCGGAACGGCGGCGAACGGCAACTCGTTGTTGACGGGAGCGGGAGCGGGGGCGGGGGCAGCCGTAGCCGCCGGTTTGGGCTCGGCGATCGTTTCTTTTACCGGAGCTGCCTGCGTGGGTACGGCGATCGGCAGAACCTGTTGCGCCCGCTCGTGCGGCAAGTCGACGACCGTCGCTGGCGCTGCCGGCTTGGGTGGCTCGGTTGTCGCGGGCGTTACCGTCGCCGTGATGGTCGGCGGTGCGTCGGTGGCGGGCGCAGGCTCTCGGGATTTTTGTGCTTGCGCCAATGCTGGCGCTTCGACGGAAGCGGGTTTCGGCTGTGCAATGGCCTTGGGCGCGTCGTCCTCGTCATCGAAATCGAGGACGATGTCGCCGTTGCCGTTGTCGTGAGCATGGGCGGAGTTGGAGGCCGTGTTGTCGGCGCTGGTCTCGCCTTCGCCGCGGCGGCGGCGCCGGCCACCGCGACGTCCGCGTCGACGCGAACGCGTGGCTTCGCCACTCTCGTGCGTCGGTTGATTGGCATTCGTCTCGACCGGTACCGCGCTGGTTGCGGTGGCGCCCGCAACGGCGACATTCTGGGTTTCGGTCGCAACGGCTTCGATCGGTGCGATCGGGGTACGCAGCTCGCGGTCGATCGGCGTCGAATTTGCTGCGACCGGCGGGGACACGACATTGCGTGGAGGGGGCTGCGGTGTGGTGCGATCCTGCTTGCGGTTCTGCTGCCCATTTTGCGACTGCGCTTGCGGCCGCGCATCGTTGCGCGCTCGCCCGTCCTGACGTTGTTGGTCGCGACGGCCTGTGTCATTGCGCCCGCGCTGCTGCGCGTTGACTTGCTGGCCGCGTTGCGCATCGTTGCGTCCGCGTTGTTGTTGACGCGAATCGCCGCGCTGGTCGCGTTGACGTGAACCGTTGCCCGATTTGCGCTGCGCCGTTGACGTCGCCGGTGCCGGTGCGGGGGGGGCCTTGAACAAGCCGATGAAGCGTGCGAGGAGCCCTTTCTTTGCCGGTCTTGCGGGTATCGTCTTTTGCACAAGCTCGGTCGCGGCGGTCTCTGTTTCGGCGCGAACAGGCGCAGGGTTTGCCGGCACGATACCCGACACGGCCGGTTTTTCCGGTTCATCGCCGGGCTTGGCCACTTGTGGCGGCGGTGCGGACACGACGGGCGTCACGCGCTGGTAGCTTGGCTTGGCCTCGCCGTCGAGTTCGGTGCTCTTGATCCGCTCGATTTCGAAATGCGGTGTTTCGAGTTTGTCGTCGGCGACGACGATGATCGGCACATCGTGCCGTTGTTCGATCTCGACGAGATGTTTGCGCTTCTCGTTGAGCAGAAAGTTGGCGATGGCCGGCGGTACCTGCACGAGTACCTGGCCGGTCTTCTCCTTCATCGCCTGTTCCTCGACCAGGCGCAGCACCGACAGCGACAACGACTCGACGCTGCGGATGCGACCGTGGCCCTCGCAGCGCGGGCAGACGATCTGGGTCGACTCGCCGAGCGAGGGGCGCAGGCGCTGGCGCGACATTTCGAGCAGGCCGAAGCGCGAGATGCGCCCGACCTGCACGCGCGCGCGGTCGTAGCGCAGCGCGTCCTTGAGCTTCTCCTCGACGTCGCGCTGGTGGCGCGGGTTTTCCATGTCGATGAAGTCGATGACGATGAGGCCGCCGGCGTCGCGCAGGCGCAACTGGCGCGCGACTTCGACCGCGGCTTCGAGGTTGGTGTTGAATGCGGTGTCTTCGATGTCCGAGCCCTTGGTCGCCTTCGACGAGTTGACGTCGATCGCGGTCAGCGCTTCGGTTTGGTCGACCACGATCGAGCCGCCGGACGGCAGGCGCACGTTGCGCTCGAACGCGTTCTCGATCTGGGTCTCGATCTGGTAGCGCGAGAACAGCGGTACGGTTTCCTGATACAGCTTGAGTTTGCGCAGGTTGTTCGGCATCACCTGCTGCACGAACTCGCGCGCGTCGTTGTACAGCTCGGGGCTGTCGATCAGGATTTCGCCGATGTCGTTGCGCAGGTAGTCGCGCAGCGCGCGGATGATGAGCTTGGATTCCTGGTAGATCAGGAACGGGGCGGGGCGGCTGGCGCCGGCTTCGGAGATCGCCTTCCACACCTGCAAGAGATAGTCCAGATCCCACTGCAGCTCTTCCGCATCGCGGCCGACGCCGGCGGTGCGGATGATCAGGCCCATTTCGTCGGGCAAGGTGAGCTTGTCGAGTTCTTCCTTGAGGTTGGCGCGATCGTCGCCCTCGATGCGGCGCGACACGCCGCCGGCGCGTGGGTTGTTCGGCATCAGCACGAGGTAGCGCCCGGCGAGCGAGATGAACGTGGTCAGCGCGGCGCCCTTGTTGCCGCGTTCCTCCTTCTCGACCTGGACCAGGAGTTCCTGGCCTTCCTTGAGCAGCTCGCGAATGCCGGCGCGGTTGTGATCGACCCCGCTCTGGAAATACTCGCGCGAGATTTCCTTCATCGGCAGGAAGCCGTGGCGTTCGGCGCCGTATTCGACGAAGCAGGCTTCGAGCGAGGGTTCGACCCGGGTGATGCGGCCCTTGTAGATATTGGCCTTTTTCTGCTCTTTGGAGGGTATCTCGATGTCGAGATCGTAGAGCGACTGACCATCGACGATGGCCACGCGCAACTCTTCACGCTGAGTTGCGTTGATCAGCATACGCTTCATTTTTTATATCCTTCAACGCGCTCTACCGCGTACGCGTCGCGACGCCTGCGCGCCAACCGATGACCGATGGCAGCGACGGCGTCGCGTCGACCGTGGGCGTGGGTACGCGTCCACGGGAGCGCTTTTTGCCGGCGCGCTTTTGATCGCGCCTGGCGGTTGACATAGCCCTTGCTGTACTGCCGCAAACCCCCGAAGGTCTTGCCGACTTTCGGGCAATTCTCGACTCGAACGGTTACGATTCCTGCCTGCGCCGGGATGGGCTCCACTGGAGGCCCGCATCCGCGCACGAAGGGCGTAGCTGAACGAGTGCGTCATTGCGGTCGGCATAGCCGGCCCAGGACGCGCAATACACCCCGATTGTATCCAACGAACGGCAAAAAATCCAATTCGGACGCGAACTTCAATGAATCTTGCAAGACCCGATCGAGCAAAACCCCCGCAGGAAAACGAGGCGGAAGAAAGCCTTGGAACAGGTTCGGGCGTGCGTTTCGTTCAGGTTTCCGACGACCGCGACGGCCAGCGCATCGACAATTTCCTGATCGGCCAACTCAAGGGCGTGCCGAAAAGCCTGATCTACCGCATCCTGCGCACCGGCCAGGTGCGGATCAACGGCAAACGCGCCAAGCAGGGCGTGCGCCTGGCCGCGGGCGACCAGGTCCGCATCCCGCCCGTGCGCACGGCCGAGCCGGGCGGCGAGGCCATGCCGCCTGCGGCGCAGATCGAGCAGGTCGAGCGTGCGATTGTTTTCGAGGACCGCGACTTCCTTGTCATCGACAAACCGTCCGGCGTGGCCAGCCACGGCGGCAGTGGCGTGACCTTCGGCGCGATCGAACTGCTGCGCGCGGCGCGACCGGACGAGACGCTCGAACTTGCGCACCGGCTCGATCGCGATACCAGCGGCGTACTCGTCTTCGCGAAGAAACGGTCTGCACTGACCGGGCTGCAGGCGCTGATCCGCGACAACCAGACGACCAAGCAATACCTCGCCCTGCTCAAGGGGCATACGCACAAGGCCCGCTTCGACGTCAACGCGGCCTTGCGCAAATCGATCCTGCAGGGTGGCGAGCGCATGGTTCGCGTCGCCGACGACGGCAAGCCGTCGCTGACGCGTTTCCACATCGTCGACATTTACGCCGACGCGAGCCTCGCCGAAGTGACCCTGTTCACCGGCCGTACTCACCAGATCCGCGTCCATGCCCAGCATATCGAGCATCCGCTCGCCGGCGATGAAAAATACGGCGAGAAGGGGTTCAATCAGAACATGCGTGGATTCGGGCTCAAGCGCTTGTTCCTGCACGCGGCACGATTTGAATTCGATCTCGACGGCAAGAGCTACAGCTTCTCGGCGCCGCTGGCACCCGATCTCGCCGCCGTGCTCGATGCGTTGCCGCGCGGCGTGTCACGAAAGGGAAATTTGCGCAAATAGTCCGCAAAGGCAACGCAAAAACCGAAAAGGCCGTCGCAAGGACGGCCTTTCGAATCGGTCGATCGAATACCCAATCAGCGATGTTCGGCGTGGCCTTCGTGCGCGGGCGCGCGGGGAGTAGAGTGCGGCTCGGCGCGTTCGCTACCGGCATGCGGAGGCGGGGCGACGTGCGCTGCCATTGCCGGCGCCGGTGTATGCGCGACGGTATTGTGCGGCATGGCGTTGTGCGACACGTAATTGGCCTGCGGCATTGTCGACGTCCGTGACATGGTGGTGTGTGGCGCAGAGCCATTGGCGTTTGGCGTGGCGTGTGCGTGCGGTGCGTAGCTCGCCGAACGCATGGGCGCATGCTCAAACCCTGCTCTTGTCGTCGGACTTGCGCCGTGACTGGCGACGGTGTTCGGATGCGATGTGGCAGCGATGGCCGGATTGCCGTGGTTGACCGACGCGCGCATCGCCGTGTTGTGACTCGCCGAAACCTGATGCTGCGTTTGCGCGGCGATGGCCGGCGTGCGCGGCTCGTTCGCGTAGCGCATCTCCTCGGGCGTGGCGCGCGCACTGACGCCGCCGGGGCCGCCGTTGTAGCTCACCTGGGTCGTATTGTAATTGTTGACGGTAACGGTCTTGTTGTAGACGTTGGTGATGTTGACGTTGGTAATGTGGTTGACCTCGCGGTTGTAGTAGAACCCGCGCGGGCCCCAATAGCCGCCGACATAGCCGATACCGACATACCCGAAGCCGTAGTTGATGCCACCGTAATAGCCGACGTGCAGGCCCCAATAGCCGGGATGGAATGCGTACACGCCGCCACCCCAAGCCCAATAGCCCGGCGTCCACAATGCGCCCGTATACGGCGGCAATACCCACGTGCCGGGCACCCAGTAATAGCCGCCGATGGCGTCGTACGCCCAATAGCCCGGCGTCCATATATAGCCCGGCCCTGGAATCGCCGGCTGTACATACACGGGTAGCGCGGGGGGGGCGAAGTTGACCGAGACGAATATGCCGGCGTGGGCGGTGGGCGTTGTCGCCACGCTCAGCGCCGTTGCCGCCGCGACGGCGACGAGCGAGCGGGCGAGCCAGATGCGTGCGCGCGAAGTGCGATGGGTGAACCCTGCAACGTTCATGGAATTCTCCGGGTGAGATGGGTGGCGCATTCCGAACAACGCGTGGAGAGAAATCGCGCGGACACAGGGTGCAATGGCGTGGGGGAATTCGTTCAGTTTTCTCGCCGCCGAACGCTCACGCCAGCGGACCGCACCAGCCCGGCAGATAGTCTGCTTCCTCGCTCTTGGCCAGTTTCATGGCTTTTTCGAGGGCGCCGGCAAAATCGGTGTCGACGCGTTTCGGCTTGATCCGGCGACGCAGGAAATCGGCCCAGAGGAATTCGCTGAACGGTGTCGTGTCCTTGGCGAAGCCCCCGATGCGGCGCAGCTCGCCGGCCAAGCTGCGGAACGGATCGTCGACCAGACCGGCTATTTTTTTCGGGATATCGGCGTAGTCGCGACGGCGACCTTTGGCATCGTAGGGGTGCATCCAACCGCGATTGTCGAGATTGATCCAGAACGCTTCCTCGTCGAGCCGCCGCAAGTCGGCGACGACGGTCACGGCGATGTCCTTGACGCCCTCCTGATGTAGAGCGAGGGTCAAGTGATGATGATCGATGATGTAGTAGCGCTCGTCGTAACCCCAGATCACGGGAATCAAGTGTTTGCCGAGATATTCGGCCCGCTTGCGCACCGGGTGTTGCTTCCAGTTTTTGCGCTTCGCATGGACTTCACGCATGCCGACCGTGATTTGCGTGGGACGCAAGTCGGCAATCGCAACCGGGTGCAGGCGGGGTTCGCGGGACAGAGGCATGGCGGCTCCGAGGGCGGGGAATCGGATGGGCGGGCGCGTCGATCGTTCCCGACTCGTGCGCGCGCTAGTCTGACAGAGGGAGGGTTATGGATTTCTGTTGCGCCACGTTCATCGCCCGCCAGCGATTGACGATGTCGCAGAACAGCAGCGCGGTGCGTTCGGCATCGTAAACGGCGGAGTGGGCTTCGGCCTCGTTCCAATCGAAACCGGCCGCTTGCACGGCGCGGCTCAGTACCGTCTGACCGAATGCCAGGCCGCCGAGCGTGGCGGTATCGAAACAGCTGAACAGGTGGAACGGGCTGCGCTTGTAGCCTGTGCGACGGATGGCGGCATTGAGAAAACCCAGATCAAACGAGGCATTGTGGCCGACGAGCACGGCACGCGAGCACTCGAATTCGCGCAGGGCGCGGCGAATCGGTCGGAAAATCAGGTCGAGCGCCTCTCGCTCTTCCACTGCACCGCGAAAAGGGTGGGTGGGATCGATGCCGGTGATTTCCAGCGCACGAGGATCGATGTTCGCGCCGGGAAACGGTACCACATGCGTCGACACGACGGGGTCGGGGTGGACGACCCCTTCGGCATCCATGCGCACGACGACCGCGGCGATTTCGAGCAGGGCATCGCGCTCGTTGTCGAACCCGCCGGTTTCGACGTCGACGACGACGGGCAGAAATCCTCGAAAACGTTCGGCGTATCGCAAAGTGCTGGCGGCAGACATGACGCAAGCATACGGGCCGCTTGCGGCGATCTCAATGCGCACGTTCGGCCTATAATGTCATCGCGTCGACGCGGGTTGCGATGCTGGCTTGGGATCTTTCACGCCGCCGGCGCGAGCGAGTTGCATAACTACCAAGGGTCGTCATTGAAGCAAAAAAAATTCTCCGGGACGAAGCACGGCAAGGCGCCGGCGAAAAAATTGCCCGGCTGGCTGCCAGATGCCGCCAATGCCGCACCCAAGCGCTCTGCGGGTTCGAAGGCGGCCTCTTTTCTGCCGCCGGTACCGGCCGCGCGCGCGGGGCAGGCCAGCGCAGGCAAGCGACCCAATGCCGTGCCCACGCCGAGCGCGAAATCGGGTAAAACGACCTCGCGGAAAGAGGCGGACTCCACGCCGTCACGCAACCTTGCCGCAGTCGACCCGCATTCCGAACGCGAAGCGCAGCGCTACGAGCATCCGATTCCGAGCCGCGAGGCGATCGTCGAATTTCTGAGTGAACACGGCCAACTACTGAGCGCGGAAAACCTTGCGCGCGGGCTGGGCCTTGCGCATCCGCGCGATATCGATGCGCTGGGCAAACGTCTCGCGGCGATGCTGCGCGACGGCCAGTTGTTGCAAAACCGCCGCGGCGCTTACGGCATCGCCAGCAAACTCGATCTGATTCCCGGCGCGATCATCGCCAACGCCGAGGGCTTCGGCTTCCTGCGCCCCGACACGGGCGGCGACGACGTTTATCTTTCTCCGGCCGAAATGCGCAAAGTGCTGCACGGCGACCGTGCGTTGATCAGCATCGTCGGCGTCGATCGGCGCGGGCGCAAGCAGGGTGCGATTTGCGAAGTGCTGGAACGTCGTGCATCGCGCCTGGTTGGCCGCATCGTCGTCGAAAACGGCATCGTCGTCGTCGCGCCGGATGATCGGCGCATGCACCAGGATATTCTGATTCCGCCGGGCAAGGATCGCGGCGCGCGTTCGGGCCAGATCGTCGTCGCCGAGATCGTTCAGCCGCCGACCGCGCAGCGCGGGCCGATCGGCGAGGTGGTCAGCGTGCTGGGCGAGCGCCTGACGCCATCGATCATCGTCGAGATGGCGATCGCCGGCCACGGCTTGCCGCAGGAATTCCCCGATCAAACCTTGCGCGACGCGGCGCAGGTCGAGCCGGAAGTCACGCGTGAGGAAATCAAGGGCCGCGTGGATCTGCGCAAGCTGCCGCTGGTCACGATCGACGGCGAGGATGCGCGCGATTTCGACGATGCAGTGTTCGCCGAGAAGGCGCCGGGCGGTTTCCGCCTCGTCGTCGCGATCGCCGACGTGTCGCATTACGTGCGCCCGGGCAGTGCGCTAGACGATGAGGCCGTGAAGCGTTCGACTTCGGTGTATTTTCCCGGTTTCGTCGTGCCGATGCTGCCGGAGACGCTGTCGAACGGCATCTGTTCGCTCAATCCCAGGGTCGAACGCCTGTGCATGGTCTGCGACATGCACGTCGGCCATGCGGGCGAAGTGTCGAAAACGAAGTTCTATCCGGCGGTGATGCGCTCGCACGCGCGCCTGACCTACACGCGCGTGTGGCAGGCGCTGGGCGAGAACAATGCGGATGCCCGCGAGGAACTCGCCGACGTGCTGCCGCAACTCGAAACGCTGCATCAGCTCTACGGGATTCTCGCCGGGGCGCGCCAGCGTCGTGGCGCGATCGATTTCGAGAGCGTCGAGGTGAAGTTCCGCCTCGCCGCCTCGGGCGAAGTCGTGCAGCTCGGCGCCGAGCCGCGCAACGACGCGCACAAGTTGATCGAGGAGTGCATGATCGCGGCCAACGTCGAGGCGGCGAAGTTTCTCGACAACGCAAAGATTCCCGCGCTGTTTCGCGCGCACGCGCCGCCGCCGGAGTCGAAGTACGAGGACTTGCTGGAATTCCTGCGCGAATTCGGTTTGCGCATGCCGTCGCATGCCGAAGTCAAGCCGAAGGACTTCTCGAACCTGCTCAAGCAGATCAAGCCGCGTGCCGACGCAGGCTTGATCCAGTCGGTGTTGCTGCGCTCGCAGTCGCTCGCGGTGTACAGTCCGCAGGATTCGGGCCATTTCGGCCTCGCGCTCGAGCACTACGCGCATTTCACCTCGCCGATCCGGCGCTATCCCGATCTGCTTGTGCATCGTGCGATCCGCCACGCCTTGGTCAAAGGCAAGCCGTCGGACTACACCTACAGTGCGAACGACATGGCGCAACTCGCCACGCACTGCTCGCACAACGAGCGCCGCGCCGACGAGGCCGAGCGCGATGTCGACGAGCGTTACAAGTGTGCGTGGATGGAGAAGCACGTCGGCAGCGAGTTCGACGGCATCGTCTCGGGCGTGACCTCGTTCGGTCTGTTCGTCGAACTGACCGAATCGCAGGTGTCGGGCCTCGTCCACATCACCCAGTTGCCGAACGACTACTACCATTTCGATCCGGTGCGACATTTGCTTTCCGGCGAACGGCAGGGTTTGCAGTTTCGTCTTGGCGATGCCGTGCGTGTGCAAGTGCTGCGAGCGAGCATGGAAGATCGAAAAATTGATTTTCGACTGGTGCCAAACCGCAATGCGGCAGCGATTGACACGGTGGCCGCCGGCACGACGCGCAATACGGCTGCCGCAAAAGCCATCAGGAAATCGAAAGCGTCGAAAGGAACGGTACGAAAATGAGTGGCGAGCTGTTGTTCGGAATCAACACCGTCGAGTCGGCGCTGACGCACGACGCGAAAAACATCGTCGAGCTCTACATCGAAGCCGACAGCCACAATGCGCGCCTGAAAGAGTTGTCCGAACGCGCACGCGATCTGGGCGTGAAGCCGCATTCGCGCCCGCGCGAAGCGCTCGACAAAATGACCGGCGGCGCGCGCCATCAAGGCGCGGTTGCACGCTATCGCGCACCGCCGCCGCGCACGGAAAAAGAACTTTACGAACTCGTGGAACAGGCTCAAGCCGATACCTTGATTCTCGTGCTCGACGGCGTGACCGATCCGCACAATCTCGGCGCCTGCCTGCGCAGTGCGGAGGCGGCCGGCGTCACCGCCGTCGTCGTACCCAAAGACAAGGCGGCAGGGATTACCCCGACTGTGCGCAAGGCATCCAGCGGCGCCGCGGATCGCGTTGCATTTTTTGCCGTGACCAATCTCGCCCGCGCGCTGAAAACACTCAAGGAAAAAGGCGTGTGGCTGGTCGGGCTCGCTGGCGAGTCGGCGCAGAATTTCTACACGCTCGATCTCAAAGGTCCAATCGGCATCGTCATGGGCAGCGAAGGCGAGGGCATGCGTCGACTGACGGCGGAGTCGTGCGATTTCCTTGCGAAAATTCCCATGCGCGGCGGCGTGGAGAGTCTCAACGTATCGGTCGCCACGGGCGTGGCGCTGTTCGAGGCGCTGCGTCAGCGCGGGCAATGAAGTCGCGTGACGCATCTTCGGGGGGGGCGCCGGGTGCAGCACGGGACGTCGGCGAATGCTCCGGGCGCATCCCTGCTGAGAGGATAAAACCATGCAATGGCACGATGGGGTAGGCATGATCGGCGTCGTCATGACGTTGACGGCGTTCTGGTTGCTGCAAGCGGGCAAGCTGCACGGCACCGGATTCGTCTATCAGGCGATGAATGCGATCGGTGCGGCGGCTGTCGTGTTGTCGCTGCTTTACAACTTCAATCTCTCGGCATTCATCGTCGAAGCCATGTGGGTTGTCATCAGTCTGTACGGCATGGTGCGCGGCTGGCGCCTGCGTCAAATGCAGTGACCCGATGTTCGATCGATGCGCGAATGAATGCGCGCTTCAGCGGATGGCAGAAAACAAAAAACCCGCATGGGAGCGGGTTTTTCGGGGGTTTTCCGGACTTCGTTTGACGCGTCCGGATTGGTTATTGGTGCCCAAGGGGGGACTCGAACCCCCACACCTTACGGCGCTACCACCTCAAGGTAGTGCGTCTACCAATTCCGCCACCTGGGCAATTGTTTCCTTGCGATACAGGCTACGGTTGACCGTAGCCTTCGATTCGAGCCGCCTATCATATCCGCTAGGCAGGCTGCGGCATAGAGGCTAGTGCGTTCCCGGTTTCTTTTTCGGATCCGCGGGCTTGTCGCTGGCGGGGTGTGCCGGAGCCGATTCGGCCTGCGTGGCGGGTGTCGCGACGGTTGTCGCGGGGGCAACACTGGCAGGGGCAGCGGGAACATCGGGCGAAGCGCTCGCCGTCTGACTGGTCGCGGGTACGGCGGGGATGTCGCCCGACACCGGCGGGGCTTTCGGTGCCGTCGCCACGCCCATGATGCCAAGATCGTCCGTTGGCTTGAGTTCGCCGGCGTTCTTCAGATACCACGCCATTGCCAGGCTGAGCAGAAAGAACGTTGTGGCCAGAATGGCCGTGCTGCGCGAGAGAAAGTTGCTCGCGCCACGCGAGCCGAACACGGTGCCTGAGGCGCCGCCGCCGAAGCCGGAACCCGCCTGTGCACCGGCTCCGCGCTGAAGCAGGATGAGAATGGTCATCGCGATCGCAATGAGCACGTAGATGATGTTGAACACGGTGAGAAGCATGTGTGAAATCCGGTAGTCACGCTTGCGCCGCAGCGCAAATCGCAAGGAAGTCCGAGGTGACAAGGGAAGCGCCGCCGATCAATCCGCCGTCGATGTCCGCCTGCGCGAACAGTTCGACCGCGTTGCCCGGCTTGACGCTTCCGCCATAAAGAACGCGGAGCGAGCCGCCTATTCTAGCATCCAATTGCGTGATTTTGCTACGGATGAAGGCGTGCATTTCTTGCGCTTGAGCGGGCGTGGCGGTGCGCCCCGTGCCGATTGCCCAAACGGGTTCGTAGGCGACGATCGCATTTTCGAATGCCGCCATGCCGGCGGCGGTCAGGACAGCGCCCAATTGCTCGGCGACGACGGCGAAGGCGCGGCCATCATCGCGCTGCTCCAGTGTTTCGCCGACACACAGGATCGGCACCAGTCCGGCGGACTGCGCGCGGA
>Ga0208826_1000483_pt1 | contig 41618 bp, 41 predicted proteins | sample AD_UKC115_MetaG_FD_184451 | JGI IMG/M metagenome (GOLD analysis project Ga0208826, IMG submission 184451) | Active sludge microbial communities of municipal wastewater-treating anaerobic digesters from Hong Kong - AD_UKC115_MetaG (SPAdes)... | ecosystem: Engineered > Bioreactor > Anaerobic >...
GCAATCCTGGGTACGAGTGGTCGGCAGCGGGTCAAGTTAGCGATCGCGGTCGAGTGCCATCAAAGAATTGACCGACCTCTACCCGTGCTGGCCCGCACGCCCCCAGTGTCTTCCATCATCCAGGGTGAATCGCAAGGGTCATGACAGTTAACGGAGGCGAATTCTTCGGTCATCATTGGGCTAAAACGGGGGTAAAGATTCGCGATCTGGTCGCTCCTTAGCCGCCTCCGACTATCTCTGGCACCTTTGCCACCGCTCCGGAAGGATTGTGGTGCTGGGATCGCTGAAAGTATTGTGGCCGAGCCGGACTGCGGCGGAAAAGTACGCCATTGCCAGGGGTACCAGTAGCTTCCGAACTAGAATTGGTCGCCGTATCACAGCATCCCACACCATTCGTTCAGGTGTGGGGCAATTCAACTTACGACCGAGGAGAGAAGATGACGGATAACGAAATTGCAGAGGTAATCTCAAAGGGCCAAGAAGACGGTGCGACGCTCTACCGCGTAGCAGATGCGCTGTACAAAGTTGCCATGGCATTCAACTGGCTGATTGGCATTTTGGGCGTAATACTTGCTTTCGTCGCAGGAAACAGTGGCGGTCCTGGACCAGCACTTGGTGTTGTCTTGGTAACTGTAGTCATTTGCGCAATTGGGTATGCCGGTGCAGTATTTGGGTCACACGGTGCCAAGGTCTTGGTCCACATCTTGTTCTCCAACCTTGCGATTCTTGACAAGGGCCAAAAATGAGTCTTTACAACAAGCCCTCAATTGGTCATGTGACACCCAAAGTAGCCATTTCGTTTATCAACGGAAGCAAGTTTCAAAAAATTTCCCTATTGCTACTCGGTTATCTAGTCCTGATTAATTTGATCAACATTGTTCCGACACTCGGCGGTTTATTTACTAAAGACGCACTGGAATATCCTCCATCCATCGTTTCGCGAGTTACCTCGATCGCACTCCTTGGAATTATTGCTGCGTATGCACTAGGACGGATACCCTCAAAGTGGCCGCTTTACCTAGTTGTTGTTTTTTCAATATTTCAATTAGCAGCGTGCATTTCTGCAAAGGCAGTGACGACCACATTCACTTACGTTGAAAACTTCACGCACCTCGAACACCTAGATATATTTGCGTGGTTTGGAGGACTTGATGGGCTCCCTTTGTGGATTCTTTTTTACTTTGGCTTCAAGGTCAGCGACCTAGCCATCGAAAGCCAGCGTCTCGTTTGGATAGCAAATTCGATCGTGCCACTTTCTATTTGCAGCATGATGATTTATTTCAGCCGCAAATCGAATACATAGAGTTGCAGCCTGATCTGGTGGTTCAATGACTTCTACTGCTCCTAACGCTCACTCTTAAAGAGTGGCTATCTCACTTGACCACCTCAGGCTCGCGAAGCCGGTATAGAGCGGATTGGCTTTGTTGCACAAGTCGGAAGGCAGACGAGATTACCCCAGCCCCAGACGCAGCTATGCCATGGCACCCACGGGCACCGTGCTCGGGCGCCCGAGTTGCGTGAAACGGTTGAGCAGGGCCACACGCACATGCAACTCCACCACCTGCCGCTCAAACGTGCGCGCCATCACCCGCTGGCCCAGGCGTTTGAAGCAGTGCATCTTGGTCTCCACCAGACTTCTGCGGTGATAGCCGCTCCACTTCTTCCAGTTGCTGCGCCCCAATCTGTCACAGGCTCGCAGCGCTTCGTTGCGCGCATGCGCTCCCACCAGGGTCGCCTTCCACGTCTGGGCGTTCTTGCGCGGGGGGATCACCGCCTGCGCATTTCGCTGGGCAATCGCCGCATGGCACGCCTTGGTGTCGTAGGCACCGTCCCCACTGACGCTGGCAATCGGCTCATCGGGTGGTATCTGCTCCAGCAACTCGAGCAGCATGGGCGCATCGCCCACGCTGTTGTCGGTCACCTCGATGGCCCGGATCTCCAACGTGTGTGCATCAATACCCAGGTGCACCTTGCGCCACTGGCGCCGGTACTCGGCACCGTGCTTCTTGCGTTTCCATTCGCCTTCGCCAAGGAACTGAATGCCGGTGCTGTCCACCAGCAGTTCCAGTGCGGTGGTACTGGCTCGGTAGGGCAGTTGTACCTGCAAAGTCTTCTGGCGTCGGCACACGGTGCTGTAGTCGGGCACCCGCCAGTCCAGGCCTGCCAGACGCAGCAGGCTTTCAACCATGCCCAGGCTTTGACGCAGGGCCAGACCGAACAGGCACTTGATGCTCAGACAGAACTGGATGGCTGCGTTGGAGAAGATGTGCTGGCGCCCGCGTTTGCCGCTGGATGGGGCGTACCACTGCATGCCTTTGTCCAGCCAGATTGTCAGCGACCCTCGGGCTTTGAGCGCGGCGTTGTACTCGGCCCAGTTGGTGGTCTTGTAGCGGGCCTTGGACCCCTTCGGTTCACTCATGTCTCGAGGCTACCAGCTCAGCGGACTGGCTTTGTGCAACAAAGCCCGTTCTGGACAAAACGCCCCCCACATCCCTGGCAACTGCTGGAATCAACCGAACTAAGTCCCAAGGCCCAAGTTGCCACTTGCTCCTAAATTAATAGCTGCCGACGCTTGTCCATCAAGCGCCAGAGCCTAATTTCGCTTCAATTTCCGACGCATCCCCTGCGCGCTGGGCCGCACCCAGCGCGACGCCCAAGGCAACGCCGCCCAGGAGGCCGGCCCCGACAGCAGCCAGCAGCGCATCCAGTACGACCCCCTGGGCTTTTTGGCGCCGCCGCTTTACATCGGAGTGGGGTTTGAGTGGCAGCCTTGAGCGCGTTGGAGTCGGAGCTGCGGCATCTACATTGACGCGGCCAGCAGCTCCCGGTACTCCTCTGCCGTGGCCACACGCGGGTTGGTTTTGTGGCAGTGGTCGGCCAGCGCGCCCTTGATCACGTCGTCGAACAAGGCTTCGGTCACGCCCATGGCGGCCAGGCCGGTGGGCAGGCCCAGGCGGGCGTTCATGTCGCGGATGGCTTCGGGGATGTCCGTCGCGCTGTTCAGGCCCATGGCGTGGGCCATGCGCTCCAGGCGCCTGTCCTTTTGCACCGATGGGGCCTGCGCGTTGAAGCGCACCACGGCGGGCAGGAACATGGCGTTGAGGGTGCCGTGGTGCAGGCGCGGGTTCACGCCGCCCAGGCTGTGGCTCAGGCTGTGCACGGCGCCCAGGCCTTTTTGGAAGGCCATGGCGCCCTGCATGCTGGCGCTCATCATGTTCAGGCGCGCTTCGCGGTCGGAGCCGTCGCGCGTGGCCTTTTCGATGGCGGCCCAGCCGCGCTCCAGGCCGTCGAGCGCGATGCCGTCGGCCGGTGGGTTGAAGGCGGCAGACATGAAGGTCTCCATGCAGTGCGCAATGGCGTCCATGCCGGTGGCGGCGGTCAGCAGTGGGGGCAGGCCCAGCGTGAGTTCGGGGTCGCAGATGGCGGTCTTGGGCACCAGGTTCCAGGAGTGGAAGCCGAGCTTGCGGTGGTCGTCCACGATGATGATGGCGCCGCGCGCCACCTCGCTGCCGGTGCCGCTGGTGGTGGGCACAGCGATCAGCGGCGCGGCCCGCTCGGTGATGCGCGGCGAGCCGCCTTCGATGGTGGCGTAGTGCGTGAGCGGCCCTTCGTGCGTGGCCGCAATGGCGATGCCCTTGGCGCAGTCGATGGCCGAGCCGCCGCCCACGGCGATGAGGCCGTCGCAGCCCTGGGCCTGGTACACCGCCACGGCGGCGCGCACGGCGGCCTCGGTGGGGTTGGAGGGCGTTTGGTCGAACACGGCCACGGGCAGGCCGGGCAGGGCGTCCAGCGCTTTCTGCAAAACGCCGGCAGCCTTCACGCCGTGGTCGGTGACCACCAGCGGGCGTGTGATGCCCACGCGTTCGCACTCCTGCTTCAGCAGCTGGATGGCGCCGTATTCGAACTGGATCTGGGTGACGTAGTAAATGAAGGCCATGGCGTGGGGGTGACAGCAACCGCTGCCCGCTTGCGTTTAGGATGGATGCAAACAACTGTAAACCCGGAGACCTGCATGACCAAGACCCGCACCCTTGTCCCCCTGGCGCTGGCCGTCGCTTTTGCGACAAACGCAAGTGCTGCCTGCCTGAGCGATGCGCAGGCCGCCGAGTTGGCGGCGCATTACCTGTCGCGCCAGCCCGCAGCCAACCCCGAGGGGCTGAGCGATGCCGATGGCGCCTGCACGCGCGCCAAGCTCAACGCGCTGCTGGCGCCGCGCCTGGGCAAGGTGGTGGGCTACAAGGCGGGCCTGACCAACCCGGCGGTGCAAAAGCGCTTCAACACCGACAAGCCGGTGTGGGGCAAGCTCTACGAGGGCATGGTGCTGGAGAACGGCGCCACGGTGGAGGCGGCCTTTGGCGCGCGCCCCTTGTACGAGGCGGACATGCTGGTGCGCGTCAAGAGCGCGGCCATCAGCCAGGCGCGCACGCCCATGGAGGTGCTCGAAGCCATCGACCAGGTTATCCCCTTCATCGAGCTGCCCGACCTGGTGGTGCAGGCGCCGCCCAAGCTCAACGGCGCGGCCATCAGCGCCATCAACGTGGGCGCTCGCCTGGGCGTGGCCGGTGCGCCCCTGGCCGTGCCCGTGCTGCGCGCCGAGCGCTACGCGCTGCTCGATGCGCTGCGCGACATGCAGGTGCGCCTGCAGGACGGCAGCGGTGCAGTGCTGGGTGCTGGCAAGGGCAGCGACATTCTGGAGCACCCGCTCAACGCCGTGGTGTGGCTGGCCGGTGCCCTGGCGCAAGAGGGGCTGGCCATGCAGCCGGGCGACCTCATCAGCCTGGGCTCGTTCTCGCCGCTGCTGCCGCCCAAGCCGGGGCTGGCCGTGACGGCCACTTACCACGGCCTGCCCGGTGCTGCGCCGGTGCGCGTGCAGTTCAAGTGAGGGGCTTGCGGCAGTGGATTCCACCTTGCACACCCACGCACACCTGCACATCCACCATGGCCGCCTTACGCCGCAGATGCGCGGCGTGCTGGAGCGCATGCACCGCGCCCGGCGCCCGGCGCTGCACACCCTGACCCCTGCGCAGGCGCGTGCCGCCTACGAGGCGGGTGCGGGCGTGCTCGAAGTGCCGCGTGCCGAGCTGCCCAGGATTGAAGACCTGCGCATTCCCGCGCGCGACGGCCATGCCTTGCCCGCCCGCCTGTATGCCCCGAGCGCGGGGCAGGGCCTGCCCGTGCTGCTGTACCTGCACGGCGGCGGCTTCACGGTGGGCAGCATAGAGACGCACGATGTGTTGTGCCGCGAGCTGGCGCGCCTGTCGGGGGCCATGGTGGTGTCGCTGGACTACCGGCTTGCGCCTGAGCACCGCTTTCCCACCGCCGCGCACGACGCCTGGGACGCCCTGGCCTGGCTGGCCGCGCAGGCCGAGCGCCTGGGCGCAGACCGCACCCGCATCGCCGTGGGTGGCGACAGCGCGGGTGGCACTCTGGCGGCAGTCTGCGCCATCGAGGCGCGCGATGCGGGCCTGCCCCTGGCGCTGCAACTGCTGATCTACCCCGGCACCACGGCGCACCAGGACACCCCCTCGCACGCCACCTTTGCGCACGGCCTGGTGCTGGAGGCGCAGGCCATTGATTGGTTCTTTGGCCACTATGTGCCCACGCGCAGCCAGCGTGAGGACTGGCGCTTTGCCCCGCTGCGCGCACCCGATGTGGAGGGCGTGGCCCCCGCCTGGGTGGGGCTGGCCGAATGCGACCCGCTGGTGGACGAGGGCATTGACTACGCCGACAAGCTGCGTGCCGCAGGGGTGGCGGTGGACTTGGAAATCTACCGCGGCGTCACGCATGAATTCATCAAGATGGGCCGCGCCATTCCCGAAGCGCGCCAGGCCCATGCCGACGCGGCGGCTGCGCTGCGCCGGGCCTTTGGTTTGGTTTTGGAGTGAACACCATGCAACGCACCGATTTCCGCTGCTTTCACCGCCTGCGCGTGCGCTGGGCCGAGGTGGACATGCAGAAAATCGTCTTCAACGCCCACTACCTGATGTACATCGACACCGCCATGATGGACTACTGGCGCGCGCTGGCCTTGCCCTACGAGGCCAGCATGGTGGCGCTGGGGGGCGACATCTACGTCAAGAAGGCCACGCTGGAGTACCACGCCTCGGCGCAGTTGGAAGACCTGCTGGACATTGGCCTGCGCTGTGCGCGCGTGGGCAATTCGTCCTTGCTGTTGCAGGCGGGCATTTTCCGGGGCGAGCAGTTGCTGGTGTCGGGCGAGCTGGTGTACGTGTTTGCCGACCCGGCCACGCAGACTTCGCGCCCGGTGCCGGAAGCCTTGCGCGCCATTTTTGCGGCCTACGAGGCGGGCGATGCCATGGTCCACGCCCACTGCGGCGCCTGGGATGCCCTGGGCCCGGATGCGGCGCGGGTGCGCCATGCCGTGTTCATCCAGGAGCAGGGCATTCCCGCAGACATCGAGGTCGATGAACTCGACGCCACCGCCGTGCATGTGGTGCTGCGCAACCGCCTGGGCATGCCCGTGGCCACGGGGCGCTTGCTCCAGCATGCGCCGGGTGAAGGGCGCATTGGCCGCATGGCGGTGGAGCGCGCCCTGCGCGGCGGCGGCTGGGGCCGTCAGGTGCTGCGTGCCCTGGAAGACGCCGCCCGCGCACGCGGCGACCAGCACGTGCTGCTGCATGCGCAGGTGCAGGCGCGGGCGTTCTACGAGCGTGCGGGCTACCACATCCACGGCGAACCGTGGATGGAGGCAGGCATCCCTCACATCACCATGCAGCGGGCACTGTGACCCGGTGCGGCTTCGGGCCGTGAGAAGTCAGGCCTTGCAAATTCAGACCTTGAGCGGCTCGAATGCGTACCCTTGCCCTGCCGCCACCATGCGGCCCAGGGCCGGGAAGGGGAAGTGAAAGCCGCCCACCAGCGACTGGCTGGTGACCGTGCGCGCCAGCATTTCGCGGCGCACCTTGCGGGCCGCTTCGGCGTCCATGTCGAAAGTGACGGCCCAGTCGGGGTTGCGGGCAAACAACGCGGGCACGTTGGTCAGGTCGGCCACGTAATGGAAATGCTGGCCCGCCGACTGCAGGTGGAACAGCGTGTGCCCCGGCGTGTGCCCGTAGGCCGCGATGGACTGGATGCCCGGTGCCACCTCGGCCCCCGGCTCGAACGGCACCAGCATGCCCTGGGGCATGGAGGCAAAGGTGCGGCGTACATTCTCGAAAGCGCCTTTCATGCCCTGCGGGGCGGCGGCCATGCGGGCGTCGTCCATCCAGAAGGCGTGCTCGGTGGTGGGCACCATGACCTTGGCCTTGGCAAACACATAGTCGCCCGCCTTGTTGCGCAGGCCGTTGATGTGGTCGCCGTGGTAGTGGCTGATGAGGACGGTGTCGATCTCGGACGGCTGCACACCGGCGGCGTGCAGGTGTTCCAGCAGCTTGCCGGTGGTGGGGCCGCCAAACTCGCCCAGGCCGGTGTCCAGCAGGATCTTGCGTCCGCCCGCCACAATGAGGAAGGGCGTGAACGGCACATCGATGTAGTCCGTGGGCAGGTTCTGGCTGGCCAGCAGGGCGCCTACCTCGGCCAGGGGGGCGTTCTTCACGAACTCCTCGCCCAAAGGGCGCCGCGCAATACCATCGATGAGGGCTATCACCTCGGCATCGCCCACCTTGGTGCGCCGCCAGCCCGGTGAAGGCAGGGTGGGTGTTCCCAAGGACGGTGCGTTTTGTGCCCAGGCGGGCACCATGGAGCCGCCGGCATAGGCGGTCATGGCCAGACTGGCTCCCAGAAAATGGCGGCGTGTCAGCATGCAGACTCCTGAGGGTGTGGTGGGTCTGCGCATGCTAAGTGGGCATGCCTGGGCGGGTGGTGTCGGCATGGCACAACCCTGTGCCTTGCTGGGTTTTGCCCCCCCTGGTGGGTGGTCAGAGCTTGCGCAGCCGCGCGATGGCTTCGCGCAGCGTCTCGTCCTTCTTGGCGAAACAGAAGCGCACCACGCGCTGGTCGAAGCCGTCGCCGTAGAAGGCCGACAGCGGGATGGCCGCGACGCCGATCTCGCGCGTGAGCCACTGGCAGAAGTCGGCCTCGCTCAGGTCGCTCACGGCCGAAATGTCCACGCACTGGAAGTAGCTGCCGGTGCTGGGCAGCAGGCGCAGGCGCGAGCCCTCCAGCCCCTGGCGGAACAGGTCGCGCTTGGCCTGGTAGAAGGCGGGCAGTTGCTGCCACGGTGCGGGGTCGCGCAGGTAGGCCGCCAGGCCGTGCTGCATGGGCGTGTTCACCGTGAACACGTTGAACTGGTGCACCTTGCGAAACTCGGCCATGAGCGGCGCGGGCGCGGCCACGGTGCCGACTTTCCAGCCCGTGACGTGGAAGGTCTTGCCGAAGCTCGACACGATGAAGGCGCGCGCCGCCAGCCCCGGAAAGCGCGCGGCGCTCTGGTGTGCGACGCCGTCGAACACCATGTGCTCGTACACCTCGTCGCTGATGAGCAGCACGTCGGTGGGCGCCAGCAACTCCTGCAGGGTCTGCATGTCCTGAGCGCTCCAGACGGTGGCGCTGGGGTTGTGCGGGCTGTTGATGATCAGGGCACGGGTGCGCGGCGTGAGGGCGGCGCTGATCTTGCCAAAGTCGGGGCGGAAGGTGCCCGGCGTGAGGGGCACGCGCACGGCTTTGCCACCGGCCAGCTCGATGTTGGGCACGTAGCTGTCGTAGCAGGGGTCGAGCACGATGACCTCGTCGCCGGGGTGCACGATGGCCAGGATGGCCGTCAGGATGGCCTGGGTGGCACCGGCTGTGATGGTGATTTCGGCATCAGGGCAATACTGGTGTGCGCTGGTAGCTACTAATTTTGTAGCAACCGCCTGGCGCAGGGCAGGCACGCCGGGCATGGGCGGGTACTGGTTGTGGCCGGCGCGCATGGCCTGGTGCACCGCATCGATCAGGGCCGGGTCGCAGTCGAAGTCGGGGAAGCCCTGGCCCAGGTTGACGGCGCCGTGTTCGGCGGCCAGGGCCGACATGACGCTGAAGATGGTGGTGCCCACCTGGGGCAGGCGGCTGGCGAGGATGGGGGTGCGTTCGGTCATAACGTGTGCGCAGATCAAAGCTCGTAATCGTTCACTTGGCCGCTCATGGCGCGGGCCACCAGTTCGCGGCTCAGGCGGTCGCTCAGCAGCTCGGCAAACTTGTACACAAAATTGCGCAGGTAGGCGCCGCGCTTGAAGGCCACGCGCGCCACGCTCTGGCCAAACAAATGACCCATGGGGCGCACGGCCAGGTCGCCCAGCGGGTCGTCACGCACGGCCATTTCGGCCACGATGCCTATGCCCAGACCCAGGCGCACGTAGGTCTTGATCACGTCGGAGTCGATGGCTTCGAGCACGATGCGCGGCTGCAGGCGGCGTGCAGCAAAGGCGGCGTCGATCTTGCCGCGGCCGGTGAACGAGGGGTGGTAGGTGATCAGCGGCTCGTGCGCAATGTCGTCGATGCCGATGCGCTCCTTTTGCGCCAGCGGGTGCCCGTGGGGCAGCACCAGCACGTGCTGCCATTCGTAGCAGGGCAGGGTGACGAGTTCGGGGTAGTCGGCCAGCGATTCGGTGGCCATGCCGATCTCGGCCACCTCGTCGATCACCATGCGCGCCACCTCGTGCGGCGTGGCCTGGTGCAGGCTGATGTTGACCTTGGGGTAGGCCTCACGCAGCTTGGCCACGGGCACGGGCAGCACGTAGCGCGCCTGCGTGTGGGTGGTAGCGATGGAGAGCGTGCCGCTGTCCTGGGCGCTGAACTGCTCGCCAATGCGCTTGAGGTTGCCCACCTCGCGCATGATGAGCTCGATGCTGCGCAGCACATGCTGGCCGGGTTCGGTGATACGCCGCAGCCGCTTGCCGTGGCGCGCAAAAATCTCGATGCCCAACTCACCTTCCAGCTCGATGATGGCCTTGGAGACCCCTGGCTGCGAGGTGTGCAGTGCCTTGGCGGCTTCGGTGAGGTTCAGGTTGCGGCGCGCGGCTTCCTGGACGAAGCGGAATTGGTGCAGGTTCATATCCAGATGCGGCTAAAAAGTCGCATCATTATGCTGCAATCGTCTATTGCGCGGGCGGGGTGCAGGCAATGTGGGCCATGAGCGCCGTCATGCGCGGGTCTTCGCCAATGGCCGCCTGTACATGCACTTGCACGTGGGGGTGGCGGGCCCGCAGTTCGGCCACGAGCACGGGCAGATCCTCGCGGGCGTGCTTGCCGGTGCCCAGGAACATCGGAACGATGGTCACCGCCGTGGCGCCCTGGCCTACCAGGTCTTCCACGGCCTGGGGCAGGTCGGGAGTGGTCAGCTCCAGGTAGGCGCAGCGCACGGCAACGCCAGGGTGGTGGGCACGGATGTGGGCCTCGACGGCCTCGATGGGCGCGCGCCAGAGGGGGTCGCGCGAGCCGTGTGCGAACAGAACGATGCCTTGGGTGGGTGTGGTCATGGGGTTGTACAGCGGTCAGCGCCGCAGCACCAGCCAGCCAAAGGCGGCCAGGGATGCCAGCGAATAAATGATGCCCGGTGCCGCAGCCGTGAGCCAGGGCGACCAGTTCTGCAGGTTGCCGGCAAAGCCGAACAGGTTGTTGAGCAGGAAGAAGCTGATGCCGGCCATCACGCCGCCGAACACATAGCCCGCGAGCGAACCCGAGCGGAAGTGCAGGTAGGCAAAGGGCAGGGCCAGAACCACCATCACCAGACAGCTCAGCGGGTAGAACACCTTGCGCCAGAACTCGATCTCGTAGCGCTGCGCCGACTGGCCGTTGTCCTTGAGGTGGCTGATGTACTGGAACAGGTCGATGGTGGCCATGCGATCGGGCTTGAGCACGGCAGCGGCCACCATGTCGGAGGTGATGGTTGTGGGCCACAGGAGTTGCGCAGATTCTTCCTGGGTGATGTGGGCGTTGGGGGAGTCCTGGCTCGCAAAAACGCTGCGACGGGCCTCCAGCAGCATCCATCCGTCATCCACAAAGCGGGCGCTGGGTGCGTGGATTTGCGCTGCCATGCGTCCTTGATCGTCAAACTCGAACACACGCACGCCCTGCATGCTGCCGTCGGCGATGATCGCGCGCACGTTGACCGCATAGGAGCGGTCACCCTGGCGCTCCTTGAGCCAGGCGCCAGTGGCACCGGTACTCAGGCGGCCCTGGGCGCGGGCCTTGATGAGCTGCGCTGCCTTGTCGCTCAAGGGGGCGAGGTAGTCGCCGACCGCAAATGTGACCAGCACAAAACCGAGACCCAGGGTCAACAAAGCGCGCAGCGCGCGGCCTGGGCCCAGGCCGCTGGTGCGCATGATGGTGAATTCCGAACTTTGTGCCAGCCGCGCCATGACAAAGATCGTCCCGATCAGCACCGTGATGGGCAGCAGTTCGTACAAATGACTGGGAATACGCAGAGCCACCGACAGCACGGCGAGCGAAATGTCGTTGCCAGGTGTCGGGCTGCGGTTGACCCAGCGCAATTCATCCACCAGGTCGAAAAAGAAGAACAGCGCCAAAAACCCGAAAGTCACGAAGGACACGGCACCGATCACCTCGCGGTGTACCAGTTTGCGGATGGTTCTCATGCCTTGGCACCCCGCTGCCAGAGCTGTGCCGGGCTCCAGTGGTTGTGGCGTACGGCAAGCACCAGCGCCGCCAGCGCGAAGGTACCGCCGTGCAGCAGGGCCATGTAGGTCGGCAGGCCCAGTTTGCCGGCGGCCACCCAGCTTTGGCCCAGCGTCATGAAGTTGTAGTACACGATGAAGGTGAACAGTGCCAGCATCAGGTTGCCGCTGCGGCTGGCCCGGGGATTCACGCTGGCCAGGCCCAGCGCCAGCAGCACCAGGTTGAAGGCTGCCAGCGCCAGTCCCAGGCGCCAGCCCAGTTCCGCCATGTACAAGGGTTGAGGGTCTTCGATCAGGCGCAGTGTGGCGCGCGACTTGGCCTGTGTCTCATCCAGGGCGCTGGGGGGCGCCTGCCCGATGTGCGTGCTGTATTCCTCGAACTGGCTGATGCGCGTGCCGGACTTGTCTGCGGGCGTATCCAGGCGCTGGCCCTGGCTGAGCACCAGCACGCGCTCGTCGCCACGCACTTCCATGCGGGCGCTGCGCGCAGAGGTCACGGCATCGCCCTTGGCATCCGAAGTGAGGATGAATACATTGTTGGCGGACTGGGGGTCGGGGCTTTCCTTGTCGATGAAGAAGACCCGACGACCGTTGGCCGACTCCTGGAACTCCCCTGGGGCAATGCGGTCGATGTCGCTGCGCTGTTCGTACTGGAAACGCAGCTCCTGAATCTGCCGATTGGCCCATGGCCACACCCCCAGCGAGAGCACGCCCACCGCCAGCATGACCGGCCAGGAAAAGCGCAAGAGCGGGCGCAGCAGGCTGGACAAACCCCGTCCGCTGGCGAACCAGATGACCATCTCGCTCTCGCGGTACATGCGCGAGAGCGTGCCCACAATGGCGATGAAAAGACTCAGGCTCAGAATGGTGGGCAATTGGCCCAGCACCGTGAAGCCCATGACCAGCATCACATCGGAAGGATTGACGTTGCCGCGTGCTGCCTGGCCCAGGGTGCGGATCAGCATCATGGTCATGACCACGGTGACCAGCACCACCAGGGTGGCGCCAAAGCTGCGCGCCAACTCCTTGCGGATGGATGAATCGAATAACATTGGTTCGACGTAAAAGGGTGATTATGAACTTTGAACTCAAGACCATGGACGTTGCTCAGGCAGCCTCCGAGAAGTGCGATCTGCTGGTGCTGCTGGTGCCCGACGGGTTTGCGCCCGGAAAGGATGCGCTGGGAGCCCTGGTGGCACAGGCGATCAAAGCCAAGGACCTGGATACCAAGCCGGGCAAGAGCCTGCATTCGTACCAAGTCGCTGGTGTAGCCGCGCGGCGCGTGGCGCTGGCCGGCATCGGTGCGGGCGATGTGCGTGCAGTGCGCCAGGCGGTGGCTGCAGTGGCACCGGCCCTCAAGCAGGGGGCGCCCAAGCGCGCTGTGGTCTGCGTTGCAGGCGCGGCAAGTGCTGCAGCGGTCGAGGCGGTGGTGCGCGGCGTGGCGCAGGCCAGCTATGTGTACACGGCCACCAAGTCCAAGGCCGAGGCACGCAGCCTGGCCCGGGTGCTCGTGGGGGTGCACGATGCGCGCGCCATGTCGGCGCCCTTTGAGCGTGCGGTGGCCGTGTCGGTGGGGGTGGAACTGGCCCGTGAGTGGGGCAACCGCCCGGCCAACCATGCCACGCCCAACCTTCTGGCACAGGCCGCCAAGGGGTTGGCCAAGCACCCAGGCATCCAGTGCAAGGTGCTGGGGCCTGCCGAGGTGGCGCATCTGGGTATGGGGGCATTCATGGCCGTGGCGCGCGGGGCCGAGGAACCCCTGCGCTTCATCGAACTGCGCTACCAGGGCGCAGCCAAGACCCAGGCGCCGGTGGTGCTGGTGGGCAAGGGCATCACCTTCGATACGGGGGGTATTTCCATCAAGCCCGCGCCAGAGATGGACGAAATGAAGTTCGACATGTGCGGCGCCGCCAGTGTGCTGGGCGTGTTCCGTGCGCTGGCAGAGCTGCAACCAGCCATCAACGTGGTGGGTTTGATTCCCGCCTGCGAGAACATGCCCGATGGCCGTGCGGTCAAACCGGGCGATGTGGTCACCAGCATGAGCGGACAGACCATCGAGATTCTCAACACCGATGCCGAAGGGCGCCTGGTGTTGTGCGATGCGCTGACTTATGCACAGCGCTTCAAGCCCGCAGCCATGATCGATATTGCCACGCTCACGGGCGCCTGCGTGATTGCGCTGGGTGGTGTGCGCAGTGGTCTGTTTGCCAGCGATGACACGCTGGCGTCGGCCTTGCAGGCCGCTGGGGAAGCCAGCGACGACCTCTGCTGGCGCATGCCGCTGGACGAAGATTACGCCGAAGGGCTCAAGACGAACTTTGCCGACGTGGCCAACGTGGCGGGGCGGCCAGCGGGTTCGGTCACTGCGGCCAAGTTCCTGCAGCGCTTTGCCGGGGAGCAGCCCTGGGCGCACTTGGACATTGCAGGCACCGCCTGGAAGGGTGGAGCCGCCAAGGGAGCCACGGGGCGCCCGGTGGGTTTGCTCGTGCATTACCTGCTGGAGCGCGCCGCGACCGCTGTACCCAGTACCGGCACATCGTCCCCGGCGCGCCGCAGAAAGGGCTCGGCAGCGCCAGCTGCCTGAATCCGGCGATGCCTGATATTGCTTTCCATACCCAGGTGCCAGACCGGCTGGCGCATGCCTGTCGGGTGGCTCGCAAAGCCCTGCGGGCGCAACGCCATCTGGCCATTGTGGGATCTGCGGAGGTACTGGACCGTGTGGACACCATGCTCTGGAACATGGCGCCCCAGGACTTTGTTGCGCATTGCCGGGCAGACAGCCCAGAGCATGTGCTGCAGGCATCACACATCGTCTTGGCGCTGCCGGGGCAGGCTGTTGCCAGCCGCGACATGTTGCTCAACCTGGGGGACGACGTGCCCGAGGCTTGGGGCGAATATGCCCAGGTGGTGGAGGTGGTCAGCGCCGACGATGAACACGACAAGCAACTGGCACGCCAGCGTTGGCGACGTTACCGCGAATGCGGGCACGAGCCCGTGACACACGACCTGGGTCAGAAAACCGTCTGAGATGAATACGCCTCCCTCCCGTCCGCCTGCGCGCACGCCGCCCCGTTTTGTTCCTACCCTCACCGAAGTGGTGCCCGAGGGGGCGGCGCCCCATGCCGCGCGCCCGGCAGTGCCAGGTTCGGTGCGTGAACCTGTGGCGCACTCGTCTGCGCCGCCGACGCCCCCTGTGGTGCAGCGCCCGCCGATCGAACGCCCTCCTGTAGCACCGGTGGTCGCACCGCGTGCGCCTGTGGCGGCCCCAGTGCTTGCGGCGCATCCGCCAGCCGCAGCAGTGGCGCCAAGGCCCTCAACGGTTGTTGTGACGCCCGCGCAGTTGCCAACGAAGACGACCGCAGTGGTGCACGCATCCGAGTCCATGACCACTACGCCGGGCAAGCCTTCGCAGCCGACCCTGCCGGAGGGTTTTGAAGAGATGATGGTGCACCGCGTGATGCAGCGGGTCGATGTGCTTCTGGAGAAGCGCCTGCGTGAGGCCATCGCCCATGTGGTGCAGGAACAGACCCGTTCCATCCTGCCCAGACTGCGCGAAGAAGTGGAATCCGTGGTGCGTCAATCGGTCTATGAGGCGGTTGCCGATGAACTCGCCAGCCACCCTGGCACCGCTTGATTTGCTTGCCATGCCCAATTTTTTCTAATGGCTATCGTGTTCCCTAGTATTTGGGCTTGAAAAAATGATGTACCTTCACGCCCGTTGAGAAAAAAACAAGCATCTCAGCGTCCATTCTTTACTGGAGAATCCTATGCAATTGAAGTTGAAACTGACCGTAGTTGCCGCTATCGCGGCTGTCGCTGGTATGGCCTCTGCACAAGAGCAGGTGGTCAAGATCGGTCACGTGGCCCCGATTTCCGGTGCCCAGGCCCACTACGGCAAGGACAACGAAAACGGCGCTCGCATGGCCATTGAAGACCTCAATGCACAGGGCGTGACGATCGGTGGCAAGAAGATCAAGTTCGAACTGCAGGGCGAAGACGATGCAGCCGATCCCAAGCAAGGCACCGCTGCCGCACAGAAGCTGTGCGACTCCAAGGTCGCTGGCGTGGTGGGTCACCTGAACTCGGGCACGACCATCCCCGCGTCCAAGGTGTACAACGATTGCGGCATTCCCATGGTCACGGGTGCAGCCACCAACCCCAACCTGACCAAGCCTGGTTACAAGACCACGCACCGCATCATCGCTACCGACAACTCTCTGGGTGCGGGTCTGGCTGCCTACGCGGCTGAAACCCTGAAGCTCAAGACCGTTGCTGTGGTGGACGACCGTACCGCCTACGGCCAGGGCGTGGCTGACGTGTTCAAGAAAGTGGCTCTGGCCAAGGGCATGAAGGTGGTGGACGAGCAGTTCACGCACGACAAGGCCACCGACTTCATGGCCATCCTGACGGCCATCAAGGCCAAGAAGCCTGATGCCATCTTCTTCGGCGGCATGGACCCCCAAGCCGGCCCGATGCTGCGCCAGATGGAGCAACTGGGCATGGCCGACGTCAAGTACTTCGGTGGTGACGGCGTCTGCACCTCTGAAATCGCCAAGCTGGCTGCGGGTGCCAAGACCCTGACCAACGTGATCTGCGCCGAAGGCGGTGCATCGCTGGCCAAGATGCCTGGTGGTATGGAGTGGAAGAAGCGCTACGATGCCAAGTACCCCGGTCAGTTCCAAGTGTACAGCCCCTACACCTACGACGCGACCATGCTGCTCGTGGACGCCATGAAGCGCGCCAACTCGGTGGACCCCAAGGTCTATACGCCTGAAATCCGCAAGTCCAACTTCAAGGGCGTGACCGCTGCCATCGCCTTCGAAGACAACGGCGAAATGAAGAACCCCGCCATCACCCTGTACAAGTACGTGGATGGCAAGAAGACGCCTCTGAACTGATCTTCAGGCGCCTCCCGCACACCTCTTTGGGTGTGCGTTCGCAGAACGGCCTCCCGTGTGGAGGCCGTTTTCTTTGGGGGGGGGTGGCGAGCTACTGCTCAGCGTTCAGCGGCGTACCTGGAGGGCTCCAGGGTTGACGATATTGGTCGGTGTTCCCTTGATGAAGTTCACCACGTTGTCGAATGCCGCACCAAAGTACAACTCGTAGTTGTCCTGCTCCACATAGCCGATGTGGGGCGTGCAAATGCAGTTCTCCAGCCGCAGCAGGGCATGGCCTTGCAGGATGGGCTCGCTCTCGAACACATCCACGGCGGCCATTCCGGGGCGGCCTCGGTTGAGAGCGGCGATCAATGCGTCAGGCTCGATGAGTTCGGCGCGCGAGGTGTTGACCAGCAAGGCTGTGGGCTTCATGGACGAAAGCCTTTCCAGGGTGACAATGCCGCGCGTGGCATCACACAGGCGCAAATGCAGTGACACCACGTCGCATTGAGCCAGGAATTCCTCACATTGGGATGCCACCTGGTAACCATCGGTCAGTGCTTTGGCACGCGAAGCCTCGCTGCCCCAGACACGCACGTTCATGCCGAATGCTTTGCCATAGCCCGCAACGATTTGACCAATCTGACCATAGCCCCAAATGCCCAAAGTCTTGCCACGCAGTACGTTGCCAATGCCGAAGTTGGGAGGCATGCCTGCGGCCTTGAGGCCTGATTGTTGCCAGGCCCCATGCTTGAGGTTGGAGATGTACTGCGGCAGGCGCCGCATGGAGGCCATGATGAGCGCCCATGTCAGCTCGGCAGGGGCGACCGGCGAGCCCACACCCTCGGCCACGGCGATGCCACGTTCGGTGCATGCGGCTACATCGATGTGTGAGCCCACGCGTCCGGTTTGGGCGATCAACTTGAGCCGGGGGAGCTTTTCTACCAATTGGCGGGTAATTTGGGTCCGTTCGCGGATCAGCACAATGACATCGGCATCTTTGAGGCGCACCGAGAGCTGCCCCAGTCCCTTGACAGTGTTGGTATAGACCTTGGCGGAGAAGGCGTCGAGACGGGTCGCGCAGTGCAGTTTGCGCACCGCATCCTGATAGTCGTCGAGGATCACGATGTTCATCCCGCCATTGTGCCTTGGGCGCGCCCCTGGCCTATGCAACCAGGGGTAAATGCGGCCCGCTGCAAGCAGTTCAGTTCCACCGGGCCGCGCAGTGCTAATGGCGCTGTTCGCAAGCGGCCATGCGCTCCAGCTCTGCACAGACATCGGCCATGCGCCCGGCAATGACCATCCGGCCATTGGCGCTGGTGTGGCAGCGCAGGGGCCGAGAAGGGGGCAGGGCTGCGCCATGACCCGGCATCTGCACCGGCCCCTGCCAGACGCGGGGTGCGCGGGAGGCTGCGGGGTTGCGCGGAAGGGGGGGCATCGCACAAGGCCGGGCGTGCGGTGGTTGCAGGGCTGATGCACGGTTGGGGCGATGAGCATGGCTTTTCCACCAGCGATACAGGCCGAGAAAAGGACGGGGCAGGACGGACGTTGCCAAGAGAACAATTCCCATGTGAATACTCCAGAGGTCAGGGTTGAACACTGGCAGGATTGCAGGGACAGCACCACCTCAGGGCCGTGGGTCATCAGGGGCCACACGCGCGCCCGCCACCTGGGGCGGTGCAGAATGCAGGCTCACATGAGCATGGTGTTGCGGATCAGGCCGACGGCCAGGCCTTCGATGGCGAAGGGCTCGCTGGGGTGCACCACGATCACGGGGTAGTCGGGGTTTTCGGGCAGCAGTTCGATGCCTTGGGCGGTGCGCCGCAGGCGCTTGACGGTGACGTCATCGCCCAGGCGTGCCACGATGATCTGGCCGTTGCGCACCTCATGGCAGGTTTTCACGGCGAGCAGGTCGCCATCCATGATGCCAACGTCGCGCATGGACATGCCGCGCACCTTGAGCAGGTAATCCGGCTTGTGCTGGAACAGGCTTTCTTCCACGCAATAGGACTGCTCCACATGTTCCTGGGCGAGAATCGGGGACCCCGCCGCCACACGCCCGACCAGGGGCAGCACCAGTTGGCTGAGGCCCGGGATGGGCAGGTTGTACTGGGTGCCACGTGCCGCGTTGAGGGAGCGAATGGCTTCACCGCGCAGACGGATGCCACGCGAGGTGCCGCTGACCAGCTCGATGACACCTTTGCGGGCCAGGGCCTGCAGGTGCTCTTCGGCTGCATTGGCAGACTTGAAGCCGAGTTCAGTGGCAATTTCGGCGCGCGTGGGCGGGGCACCGGTGCGTGCAATGGCGTTCTGGATCAGGTCCAGAATCTGTTGCTGACGGGCTGTGAGCTTGGGGCTGCTTTGCATGACGGGCTCCCGGTGGGCAAGGGCTGTTGTTTAATACAGTAACTGTATTCTTAACCAGTTTTTCGAGGGATGCAAGTGGAAACAAAAAAAATCGTGGTGCTGGGCACGGGGGGCACGATTGCCGGAAAGGCCGCTGCAGCGGGTGACAACATTGGATATGTGGCTGGGCAGGTAGGCGTGCAGGATCTGCTGGCGGGCGTGCCGGGGCTGGCGCAGGCTGCGCAGGGGCCGCTGGATTTCGAGCAGGTGGCGCAGATCGACAGCAAGAACATGGAGTTTGGCGTGTGGGCTGCGTTGGCGCAGCGCTGCCATGCGCACCTGCAGGACGACAGCGTGCGAGCCGTGGTGATCACGCATGGCACGGACACGTTGGAAGAGACAGTCTGGTTTCTCCACAGCGTGCTCGATGCGCGCAAGCCTGTGCTGCTGACCTGTGCCATGCGGCCGGCAACGGCGATCGCCCCCGATGGGCCGCAGAACCTGCTGGACGCGATGGCTGTGGCGCATGCGCCGGGGGCCAGGGGTGTGCTGGTGGTGTGTGCCGGTGCCGTGCATGGTGCGCGGCAGGTTCAGAAGGTGCATCCGTACCGCGTGGATGCGTTCAGCTCGGGCGAAGGCGGGCCGTTGGGCTGGGTGGAGGAAGGGCGCGTGCGCTTGGCGCAGGATTGGCCTCAAGCGCAGGCGGGATGGGCGCAGAGCGCTCTTGAAAAAGTAGCGTCCGGTGCGTCCTGGCCGCGTGTCGAGATCGTCATGAACTACGCTGGGGCGTGTGGGGCCACGGTCGATGCGCTGGTGCGCGACGGCGTTCAGGGCCTGGTGGTGGCAGCCACGGGCAACGGTACGCTGCACCATGCGCTGCAAGCCGCGCTGGAGCGCGCGCAGCAAGCCGGCGTGGCTGTGCGCGTGACCACGCGCTGCCCCTTGGGTCAGGTGCTGTCCTTGCCCTGGGCCCACGCTGCGCTGCCACTGTCGCCGGGCCTCATTCCGGTGAAGGCCAGGGTGTCCTTGTTGCTGGAACTGCTGGGCGCATCGGCTCCCACGCTCTGAAAACGACAACGCCCCGCATGCGGGGCGTTGCAGAGGTTGCAGGCCGTGGCCCGCAAGCTTGATCTCTCAGTCTGCCAGGGCAGCGAGGGCGCGCGCGGTGATTTCCTCCACGCTGCCGGTGCCGCTGATCGCGCGGTATTTGGGTGCAGCGGCGGGGTCTTGCTTTGCCCAGCCGGAGTAGTAATCCACCAGGGGGCGCGTCTGGGCGCTGTACACCTCCAGGCGTGTCTTGACGGTTTCTTCCTTGTCGTCGTCGCGCTGGATCAGGGGTTCACCGGTCACGTCATCCTTGTCTGCCACCTTGGGCGGATTGAACTTGACGTGGTAGGTGCGGCCGCTGCCGGGGTGTGAGCGCCGACCACTCATGCGTTCGATGATGGCGTCGAAAGGCACGTCGATTTCCAGCACGTAGTCGAGCTTGACGCCCGCTTCCTTCATCGCGTCCGCTTGGGGAATGGTGCGCGGGAAGCCGTCGAACAGAAAGCCATTGGCGCAGTCGGGTTCGGTGATGCGTTCCTTGACCAGGCCGATGATGATGTCGTCGCTCACCAGCGCGCCCGATTCCATGACGGCCTTGGCCTTGAGCCCCAGGGGGGTTCCGGCCTTGACGGCGGCGCGCAGCATGTCTCCGGTGGAGATTTGCGGAATGCCGTATTTCTTGCAGATGAAAGCGGCTTGCGTGCCCTTGCCGGCGCCGGGGGCGCCCAACAGAATCAGTCTCATGGGAATAGTCCTCGAAGTGTGGAAAATCTGTCGGCACTGCGGGCCACGGGACCGCTGCCCCCCGGATGCGGTGCTCTTATTAGGGGGGCAAGGATAGCATGGGCTGCTTGTACCCTCACTTACAAACCAGGGCCTGCACCGATCAGGTGCACAGGGCGCGCACGCGGGCCAGGTCTTCGGGCGTGTCCACGCCGGGGCCGGGTGCGGTAGCCGATACATGCACTGCGATGCGGTGGCCGTGCCACAGTGCGCGCAGTTGTTCCAGCGCCTCGATCACCTCGGTGGGGGCCTGCGGCAGTTCGGGAAAACGGCGCAAAAAGCCTGCGCGGTAGCTGTAGATGCCGATATGGCGCAGTGGCGCAAAGCCTGCCAGCGCCGGGTGCTCGGTGCCGCCGCTGCGCCACCAGGGCTGGCCCGCGTGGTCCCGTGCAAACGGAATGGGCGCGCGGCTGAAGTACTGGGCCATGCCACCCCCATCGCATACCACCTTGACGACGTTCGGATTGGCCAGTTCGTCCACCGCAGCCAGCGGATGTGCGGCCGTTCCCATGCTGGCGTGCGGGTGCGTGTGCAGCAGTTGGGCCACGGCGCCGATGAGCGCCGGGTCGATCAGCGGCTCGTCCCCCTGCACATTGACGACCACATCGTCGCCGTCCAGGCCCAGCAGGGTGCAGGCTTCGGCCAGGCGGTCGCTGCCGCTGGCGTGGTCGGTGCGGGTGAGGATGGCCTCCACCCCGTGCTGGCGGCAAGCGTCAAGGATGCGCGCATCGTCTGCCGCCACCACGGTGCGCTGGGCACCACTGGCTGCAGCGCGCTGGGCCACGCGCACCACCATGGGCAGGCCTGCAATGTCCGCCAGCGGCTTGTCGGGCAGGCGGCTGGACGCCATGCGTGCCGGAATCAGCACGGCAAAGCCGCGGGTGCTCATCGCTCCAGCTCTTCGTCGGTCAGCGGACGGGCCTCGTTTTCCAGCAGGACGGGAATGCCGTCGCGCACCGGGTAGGCCAGGCGGGCGCTGCGCGAGATGAGTTCCTGGCGCTCCCGGTCGTAGGTGAGGGGGCCTTTGGTGACGGGGCAGACCAGCAGTTCGAGCAATTTGGTGTCCATGGCGGTGCAGTGGGGAAAGACGGGAAATCAGGAGCGCGATGATAGCGAGCCCAGCGCAGCCAACTTGGCATCCAGGGCCTCGAAAAAGCCGGGAGCAATTTCCACCTGCAGTGGCACTGCCAGTGCGTCCGGATGAAGGCGCCAGAGCTTGGCGGCATCTTTTTCAGTGCAAATCAGTGTGTAGGGCTTATCTGATGGGCGCTGCCAGCTATCATAATCATAGTGATCCGGCAGTGCCAGAGTGCGTTGGGGTTCCAGGCCGGATTGCTGCAGCAGGGCAAAAAAGTCTCCGGGCCGGGCGATGCCCGCCAGTGCGAGCAGTGGCTGAGTCTGCAATTGGTGCAGTGGCACCTGGCTGCCATCGGCACGTACTGCGGTGGGTGCCAGGCTGCGCTGCATGGCGAAGCAGGGTGCGCGGCCGCCTTTCGGGGCGGTGCCTGCGTGCACCACCAGATCCACAGGCCGAGGCCAAGGCTCGCGCAGCGGGCCTGCGGGCAGCAGCCAGCCGTTGCCTACGCCATCGTTGTTGAACACGCAGACCTCGATGTTGCGCGCCAGCGCCAGGTGCTGCAGCCCATCGTCGCACACGATGATGTCGATGTCGGGATGGCTTTGGCGCAGTGCCTGTGCGGCCTCCAGGCGCTGGCTCGCCACGAAGACCGGTACTTTGCATTGGCGGGCAATCAGCAGGGGCTCGTCGCCCGCGGCGCTGGGGGGGCTGTCGGGCAGCACTGCGCGGCAGTCGGTGCTGCTGCGACCGTAGCCGCGCGATACAACCCCAGGCCGCCAGCCACGGGCCTGCAGGTGGCGCACCACAGCCATCACCACCGGCGTTTTGCCCGCGCCGCCCGCCACCACATTGCCCACCACAATGACCGGAACGCCCGGATGACCCGATGGAAGAATGCGCGCCGCATACAAGCCCCGGCGCAGGCGCACAAGCAGCCCCATGAGCAGTGACAGGGGCCAGAGCAGGCAGGCCAGCGCGCCGCGTTGCCGCCACGCGCGTTGCAGCGCGGGGCTGGCGTCGCTGACCTGGTGCATGTGAGGCTGCGGGCTGGCAGCAGTGATGGACGGCGCCTACTTGCCTGCGCCCGCGCGGGCGGAGGACTGGGTGGCAAAGGTGATTTGCGTGAGGCCCACGCGGCGCGCGGCCTCCATCACCGAGATGACCGATTGGTGCGGCGCCAGTGCGTCTGCACTGATGATGACCACCGTACCCTGGCCCGCCTTGGCGGCATCGCGCAGTGCCGCGGCGAGGTGATCCACGCTCTTGCCGTCGATGCCGCTCTTGTTGATGGCATAGCGGCCATCGGCAGCCACGGCCACCACCACTTCCTTGGGGTGGTCGCGTTGTTGCTCGGCGTCGGCCACGGGCAGGGTGAGCTGCAGCTCGGTGAACTTGCTGTAGGTGGTGGTCAGCATCAGAAAGATGAGGATCACCAGCAGCACGTCGATGAAGGGGATCAGGTTGATCTCCGGCTCTTCCTTGGCGCGGGGGCGGAAGTTCATGGGGCAGCCTTTGCCGGTACGTTCACTTCTTGTGGCGCAACAGGTGGCGCACGAACTGCTCGGACGACAGCTCCAGCGTCAGCAGGTAGGCATCCACGCGGCTGCGGAAGTAGCGCCAGAAAATCAGTGCTGGAATGGCCACCATCAGGCCAAATGCGGTGTTGTAGAGCGCGACCGATATGCCGTGCGCCAGCTGCGCCGGATTGCCGCTGCCCATGCCGCCCGTGGCACCGCCCTGGGAGCCGAAGATTTCGATCATGCCCACCACGGTGCCCAGCAGGCCCAGCAGCGGCGCCGCCGATGCGATGGTTGCCAGTGCACTGAGGTACTTTTCAAGCCGGTGCGCAACCACGCGGCCAGCGCCTTCCATGGCAGCGCGCAGATCGGCCTCGGACGTGCGGGGGTTGCTGTTGAGCGTGCGCAGGCCTGTGGCCAGCACTTCGCCCAGCGCCGAATTCTGGGCCAGCTTGCCCACCACGTCGGGGCCGGGGAGGGATTGCGAGGACACGGAAATCGCTTCATCCAGCAACTTGGGCGGGATGATGCGGTTGGATTTGAGGGAGATGAAACGCTCGAAAATCAGCGCAAGGGCCAGAACCGAGCAGGCGATCAGGGGCCAGATGGGCCAGCCTGCGGCTTGTATGATGGACAGCAATTGTCTTGTCTCCGCACGGGGTGGGCAAAAAGCGATTATGGCCCAGCTTTGTGGCCATCCCTGTGCCACAGGGGGGGCTGCGATTGCATCCGTTTGTATGCGCGCCTCACCCACAGTTTCTGTGGATAACTTTGTGGAGAAGGCTGGTGTCGATGGCCGCACAACGGCGCCACACCGTGGCTGGAACAAAATGCTGGTTTTTTAAGCAGCAAAAAAATCAATAAAATCAATAAGATGCACGAATTTCAGTGTGTTGGGGCACGTGGCAATGAGCAAATGCTTACAACCATGACACTTTTGCGCTCTGTGGAATACTGCGGCGCAACAAGCCCGGAAAAGCGCATGGATGCAGGCCATGGGCATTGAAAACCCACTCACGGCGCCGCGTGTCTGGGAGGTTGGGGCGCTGTGCCGCGCCGTGGCGGACACGCTGCAGGCACGCTTCAACCCTGTGGCCGTGCGCGGCGAGATCACAGGCTTTTCACGCGCTGCCAGCGGGCATTGCTACTTTGCCCTCAAGGATGGCCAGGGCCAGATCCGCTGTGCGATGTTCCGTCGGGCTGTCGAGGCGCTGGATTTCGTGCCGCGTGACGGCGAACTCGTCGAGGTCCAGGGCCGCCTGGGCGTGTACGAGGCGCGCGGTGACCTGCAACTCGTCGTCGAGCAACTGCGCCGCGCAGGGCAGGGCGCCTTGTTCGAGCAGTTTCTGCGGCTCAAGGCCCGGCTGGACGCCGAGGGCCTGTTCGACCCGTCCCGCAAGCGTGCGCTGCCGACCCTGCCCAGGGGGATCGGGCTGGTGACGTCCACCGGTGCGGCGGCTCTGCACGATGTGGTGACCGCCTTGCGCCGCCGCGCCCCCCACCTGCCCGTGGTGCTGGTGCCGGCCCAGGTGCAAGGTGCGCAGGCACCGGCCAGCCTGTGTGCGGCGCTGTCGCGCCTGTACCGCCTGGCGTTGGCGGGCGATGTGGCTATCGATGCCATCCTGCTGGTGCGGGGCGGTGGCTCCATCGAAGACCTGTGGGCTTTCAACGACGAGCAACTGGCGCGCACCATCGTGCAAAGCCCGGTGCCCGTGGTCTGCGGGGTGGGGCACGAAACGGATTTCACCATCGCCGACTTCTGCGCCGACCTGCGCGCGCCCACGCCCACCGCTGCCGCCGAGTTGGTCGCCCAGCCGCGCGCGGTGTGGCTGGGGGCGCTCGATTTACTGGGCGAGCGGCTCCAGGACGGCGTGCAGCGCCAGATCGATCTGCGCGGCCAGCGCCTGGATCACCTGACCCTGCGCCTGGGGCGCCCTTCGGGTCTGGCGGCGCGCGAGCAGCAGCGGCTGTCCGTCCTGCATGGCCGTCTGCGCCACGCGGTGCTATTCAAAATGCAGCGTCTGACCCAATCCCAACAAGCGGTGGAGGCCCGGTTGCCGCAAGCCATGCAGCGACACCTTGCGGCGCAAGAAGAGCGCCTGGCGCGCTGTGCGCTGCGCTTGGATTTGCTGGCCCCGCAGCGTGTGCTGGAGCGCGGCTACGCCATCCTTTGCGACGCGCAAGGCCACACGGTGACCAGCGTTCAACAAGCCCACACCGACGACACATTGCAGGCCCAGCTTGCCGATGGACGGCTGGAACTGCGGGTGCAGGCGCCGCACCCATCGTCGTGATCCCCACCGCCGACGCGGACAAAGCCCCAGGCCAGCAAAGATCAGGGCTTGTTCCTACAATGGCTTGTTGACCCGAACGCCACCGGCTGGTGCCGGTGCCGCATTCCCCACCACAGAAGAAAGGATCGCTCCATGGAACACACTTTGCCCGCGCTGCCCTACGCCATTGACGCCCTGGCCCCGCACTACAGCAAGGAAACGCTGGAATACCACCACGGCAAGCACCACAACGCCTACGTGGTGAACCTGAACAACCTGCAGAAGGGCACCGAGTTCGAATCGATGTCCCTCGAAGACATCGTCAAGAAGTCCAGCGGCGGCATCTATAACAACGCTGCGCAGATCTGGAATCACACCTTCTTCTGGAACTGCATGACCCCCAACGGTGGCGGTGAACCTACGGGCGCCCTGGCAGCCGCGATCAACGCCAAGTGGGGCAGCTACGCCGCTTTCAAGGAAGCCTTCGTCAAGAGCGCTGTGGGCAACTTCGGCTCCGGCTGGACCTGGCTGGTGAAAAAGGCCGACGGCAGCGTGGACATCGTCAATACCGGTGCCGCTGGCACGCCCCTGACCACCGCCGACAAGGCCCTGCTGACCGTGGACGTGTGGGAGCATGCCTACTACATCGACTACCGCAACCTGCGCCAGAAGTTCGTCGAAACCTTCCTGTCCAACCTGGTGAACTGGAAGTTTGCCGAGGCCAATTTCGCCTGAACGGACGCGGGTTCCGCCCAACATAGAAATGGCCCCGATGGGGCCATTTTTTTTGGTCAACTATTGACTTGACGCTTATCAATAAAGCGCCAATAGCTATCAAATATGTAGCATTTCAGGGTTTGCGAAACGGCCCGCCCTGCAGCTTGAACCCCGCCTGGATGCCCCGCTGCTTGAACCACCCCTGGTTCATCTCCAGCACATAGCGCACTGGTTTTGCTGAGCAGTGCGAATCCAGTGTCTGCGGCTTCATGTCGGCCAGGTTCACCACGGTGCCGTCATCAGCCACAAAAGCCGCGGTCAGGGGCAGCAGGGTGTTCTTCATCCAGAAGCACTGCTGCGCTGGCTGCTCGAACACAAACAGCATGCCCTCGTGCGTCGGCATGTCCTGGCGGTGCATCAGGCCGATGGCGCGTTGCCGGTCGGTCTGCGCCACCTGGGCGTCGATGCGGTGCATGCCTGCGGTCAGCTCCACGCGGGGCAAGTCGCGCTGGGGGCCATCCTGCGCAAGAACGCCCGTGGCAAGTGCCAGCAGAGCGGTGCCCAGTGCGCCGGACACAAGAGAGAACAAAGGTTTCAGTGCCATGGTTGAGTGCAGACAAAACGCGCCAGGGTGGGACGGGTTCGCCCTGGCACCACCGGCACGCGCGCTCTGCGGCATGCCACCCAGGGGGTGATTGTGCGGCAAGCGAACGCGGTCAGGCAGCCGAGCAGGCCGAACCGCCGCTGATTGCAACATGCGAAAACGCCGTGCGCCTTGTGGTGCCGTAAGGCTTGAGTCGGGCTTTTCTCGTTAGAATCTTCGCGCAATACTCTGCTTTGCCCAACCCGCTGAATACCCTTCAGCATTCCACCGGAGACCTCCCGTCCATGACCAGCTACCAGCACATCAAGGTGCCCGCCGAAGGCCAGAAAATCACCGTCAACGCCGACATGTCCCTGAACGTGCCGGACCAGCCCATCGTTCCCTACATCGAAGGAGACGGCACGGGCTTCGACATCACGCCCGTGATGCTCAAGGTGGTCGATGCCGCCGTGGCCAAGGCCTATGGTGGCAAGCGCAAGATCCACTGGATGGAGGTCTATGCGGGCGAGAAGTCCACCAAGGTCTATGGCCCTGATGTGTGGCTGCCCGAAGAAACGCTGCAGGTGCTCAAGGACTACGTGGTTTCCATCAAGGGCCCGCTGACCACGCCCGTGGGTGGCGGCATCCGTTCGCTGAACGTGGCCTTGCGCCAGGAACTGGATCTGTACGTCTGCCTACGCCCCGTGCAGTACTTCGACGGCGTGCCCTCGCCCGTCAAGGAACCCCACAAGACCGACATGGTGATCTTCCGCGAGAACTCCGAAGACATCTATGCCGGCATCGAATTCGAGGCCGAGTCCGACAAGGCCAAGAAGCTCATCAAGATCCTGCAGGAAGAATTCGGCGTCAAGAAGATCCGCTTCCCCGAAACCTCTGGTATCGGCGTCAAGCCTGTCTCGCGTGAGGGCACCGAGCGCCTGGTGCGCAAGGCCATCCAGTACGCCATCGACAACGACAAGCCCAGCGTGACCATCGTGCACAAGGGCAACATCATGAAGTACACCGAAGGCGGCTTCCGCGACTGGGCCTACGCCCTGGCGCAGAAGGAATTCGGCGCCGAGCTGATCGACGGCGGCCCATGGTGCAAGTTCAAGAACCCCAAGACGGGCAAAGACATCGTCATCAAGGACAGCATTGCCGACGCCTTCCTGCAGCAGATCCTGCTGCGTCCCGCAGAGTACTCCGTGATCGCCACGCTGAACCTCAACGGCGACTACATCTCCGACGCCCTGGCAGCCCAGGTGGGCGGCATCGGCATCGCCCCTGGCGCCAACCTGAGCGACTCCGTCGCCATGTTCGAAGCCACCCACGGCACGGCCCCCAAGTACGCTGGCAAGGACTATGTGAACCCCGGTTCCGAAATCCTCTCCGCCGAAATGATGCTGCGCCACATGGGCTGGAAGGAAGCCGCCGACCTCATCATCAGCTCCATGGAAAAGTCCATCAAGTCCAAGAAAGTCACCTACGACTTCGCCCGCCTGATGGACGGTGCCACGCAGGTGAGCTGCTCGGGTTTCGGTCAGGTCATGATCGACAACATGTGAAGTAGTCCGCATGCATCCGCATGCGTCCAAACCAAAACCCCAGTGCCTTGAAATCACTGGGGTTTTTTGTCTTTGTGCGTCCCCATGTGTGTCTACTACCATCCGGGCCGATTTGAGCCATGATTTGAGCCACGGCACCTTCCATGGCCCGTTGCGCTGGCGCCGTCGGTTGTCGTTTCAGCAGTAAAGTCGCTAGGGCCTGTTCACACTATTTTCACCAGATGCGTTGCGATCAAAAAGGGCCAGGCGCAAGACGCCAAACGAAGCTGGGGTGCGGCCCCAGCGAGGCTTGGCAACGCCGCGCATGGCCCTTTTTGGTCGCAACCCGAAGGGAACACGGTGAGAACCGGGCCACTCGTCGTTGCACTCCTAGCCAAGGCCCCGGCCTTGGCGTCGTCCCGCGCCTAGATTGGCGCGGTTTGCACCGTGTTCGCACTGGCAAAAATAGTGTGAACAGGCCCTAGCCAATACTCCCCAATCTTTGACGGACGTGATCTCCAGACTTTCCCACACATCGAACTTGGCCCGCACGGATGCGAGGTACGACACGGTGGATGCCCTGCGTGGGTTTGCCATGGTCTGGATGACTGTGTTCCATTTTTGTTTCGATCTGAGCCATTTTGGTTATTGGCCTCAGGATTTCCGTCATGACGCGTTCTGGACGGTGCAGCGGACCGCGATAGTGAGTCTGTTTCTTTTTTGTGCAGGTCTGGGACAAGCCCTTGCATGGCAGCAAGGGCAGGGTTGGGGCCGTTTTGGCAGGCGCTGGGGCCAGATTGCCGGGTGTGCGTTGTTGGTGTCTGTGGGCTCGTGGCTCATGTTTCCACGCAGCTACATCCACTTTGGTGTGCTGCATGGCATGGCGGTGATGTTGCTGCTCGCACGTCTCACAGCGCCCTGGGGGCGATGGTTGTGGCTGACGGGGGCGGTGGCGCTGGTGTTGCCTTGGGTCGCGCGGTGGGCGCTGTCCGAACCCTTGGCAAGCTGGGCACCCTGGTTCAATGGAAAGGGGCTGAACTGGCTGGGGTTGGTAGCACGCAAGCCCTATACCGAGGACTATGTACCGGTATTTCCCTGGCTGGGGGTGATGTGGTGGGGACTGGCCAGCGGCCAGTGGCTGTTGCGGCATCGCCGCGGCGCTTTGCAGCAGCCTTTGGGTGTTGTGCTGAGCAGGCTTGCGCTGCTGGGGCGCTGGAGCCTGAGTTATTACATGCTGCACCAACCCGTGATGATCGGCAGCCTGTTGTTTGTGGGCTGGGTGCTGGGCCGCTGAAGCCGCCAAAACACAACGCGGCCCTGGGGCCGCGTTGTGCTGGTGTCAAGGCAATGGATTATTCCACTTTGGCCTTGGCGCGCATTTCGTCCTGGAACTTCGTCACCTTCATTTGCTGCAGTTGCTGCGAAATCTGCGGTTTGACTTCTTCCAGCTTGGGCAACTGCGCTTCACGCACGTCGTCCAGGCGAATGATGTGCCAGCCGAATTGGCTCTTGATCGGGGCCTGGGTGGTCTTGCCCTTTTCGAGCTTGACCATGGCTTCGGTGAACTCAGGCACGTAGCTGCCAGGGTTGGCCCAATCCAGGCTGCCACCTTGGGCGCCAGATCCAGGGTCCTTGGATTGCTTCTTGGCGATGTCCTCGAACTTTCCGCCCTTCTTCAGCGAGGCGAGGATGGCCTTGGCTTCTTCTTCCTTCTCGACCAGGATGTGGCTGGCCTTGTATTCCTTGCCACTGTTGGCGGCAACAAACTTGTCGTATTCGGCCTGGATTTCGGCGTCGGTCACCGGATCCTTCTTCTGCTGGTCGAGGAACAGCTCACGGATCAGGATGGTCTGGCGGGCCAGTTCCATCTGGGCCTTGAAGTCGGGCGAGGCTTCCAGGCCGCGCTTTTGCGCTTCCTGCATGAAGATTTCGCGGGCGATGACTTCTTCCTTGATCTGACCTTCCATCTCGGGGGTGAGCGGACGGCCGGAGCGTTGTACCTGCTGCTTGAGCTGTTCGACGCGCTCGGAAGGAACGGGTTTTCCGTTCACGATAGCAAGGTTCTGGGCATGCACGGGCAGGGCCACGGCGCCCGTCAGGGCTGCGGCCACGAGGCCGGACAGGAGCTGTTTCTTCATTCGACTTCCGTAAAAGAAAAGGTTTTCAGGCGAGAAATGGGGCCTGTCTAGACGATTTCGATGGCAATGGCGTGTGCGCCACGGTCAATGAAATCTTGCAGCGCATCATACACAAGGCGATGCTGGCGTACCCGGGTCAAACCGGTAAACAAAGGTGACGCGATACGCACACGGAAATGGGTGCCAAAACCCGTTCCGTTGGCGCCGGGATGGCCCTCGTGCTGCCAGCTTTCGTCCAGCACCTGCACGGTGGTGGGCTGGAGTTTCTCGCGCAGTGCGAGTTCCATGTCGGGAGCGGTGATGGCGTGGGTATTCATGCCAGGGGGTCCTTTGCGTTGTCGGTTTCCTTGATGTAGCGCCCCAGGAACAGGGCTTGAACCACGATGAATACCAGCATCAGCCCAAGCCCGCCGAACAATTTGAAGTTGACCCAGGTTTCAGTATCGAACTCATACGCCACCCAGAGGTTGAGTGCACCCATGGCAGCGAAGAAACCTATCCAGCTCCAGTTCATTGCGTTCCATGCCGCCTCGGGCAGTTCCATCTGGCTGCCCATCAGGCTCTTGATCAGGTTCTTGCGCAGCACCAGTTGACCCACGAGCAGCGCGCCACCCATCAGCCAGTACAGCACGGTGGGCTTCCATTTGATGAAGGTCTCGTTCTGCGCCAACAGCGTGGCGCCACCGAAGACGACGATGACGCCCAGGCTTAGCCATTGCATGGGCTCGATCTTGCCTTGGCGCAGCCGCAGGTACGCAATCTGTGCCACCGTTGCGGCGATGGCCACGCCCGTGGCCACATAGATGCCCCAGATCTTGAAGGCGACGAAGAACAGAATGATGGGGAAAAAGTCGATCAGCAGTTTCATGGTGGGGCCTGGTGAGCCGGGTCAGGGAGCGTCGGGGGTGAAGTCCAGCGACGCCGAGTTCATGCAGTAGCGCAGGCCCGTGGGGGCCGGGCCGTCGGGAAAGACATGGCCCAGGTGCGCCCCGCATTGTGCACAAACGGTTTCGGTGCGCAGCATGCCGTGGCTGCGGTCGGTGATTTCGCGGATCGCGCCTGGTACGGCCTGGCTGAAGCTGGGCCAGCCGCAACCGGCGTCAAACTTGGTCGCGGCGTTGAACAGCGTCTGGCCGCAGCAGATGCAATGGTAGCTGCCATCCTGCCAGTGCGCTTCGTATTTGCCGGTGAAGGGTCGCTCGGTGGCGGCCTGGCGGGTGACCTGGAAGGCGCCGGGCTCGGCGCCCTTGTCACGCAGCAGGGCCAGCCATTCGGCGTCGGATTTCTGGATGGGGTAGGTCATGATGAGCAACTGATGGCGATGTGCCGGGCCCAGTCCGGCGGGAATCCGGCATGCGCTTCGAAGCCGGGGTGTGCGTCAAAGGGGCGTTCCAGCAGGGCTTGGAGGGTCTGTATCTCGGAAAAATTCCCTTCCTGCGCGGCGCGGATCGCCTGCTCGCCCAGGTGGTTGCGCAACACCATATGGGGATTGGATTGGAGCATCAAATCGGGCTCTGGCGCTCTACCATCAAGCGCTTCAAGCTCCGAATAGGATAGCAACCAGCGATCGAAGCCCGCCCGGTCGGCGAACAGGTCGCGCACCGGTTCGAAGGCGCCGCTCGCCACCGCATGCGAAAGACGGCGCCAGAAGATGGGGTAGTCCACCGCATTGTCGGCCAGCAGGTGCAGGATGCCGTCGATGAGGGCGCTGTCGTTCTCTCGTGCGCAGCGCATGCCCAGCTTGGCACGCATGCGATCCATGAAGTGCTGGGGATACAGCGTGCGATAGGATTCCAGGGCGCCCATGGCGATCGCCGGATCGCCAATCAGCGGCTGCAACGCCTGGCCCAGGCGGTACAGGTTCCAGAGTACCACGCCCGGCTGCTGACCGAAGGCATAGCGCCCCTGGTGGTCGCTGTGGTTGCAGATGTGGCCTGGGTCGAAATGGTCGAGAAACTGGAACGGCCCGTAATCGATGGTCAGGCCCAGGATGCTCATGTTGTCGGTATTGAGCACGCCGTGGCAGAAGCCCACGGCCTGCCACTGCGCCACCAGGGCGGCGCTGCGCTCGCTCACCGCCTGCAGGAGCGCCGCGTAGCGATTGCCTGCCTGGCCTCCGCAGTCGGCACCGTCCTGGCACTCTGGATAGAAGCGCTCGATCACGTAGTCGGCCAGTTGCCGCAGTTCATCAAACTGCCCGCGCGCCGCGAAATGCTCGAAATGCCCGAAGCGGATGAAACTGGGCGCCACGCGGGCCACCACTGCCGCCGTCTCCACCGCCTCGCGTTGCACGGGTTCGGGGGAGCCGCACAGGTACAAGGCCCGCGTGCTGGGAATGCCCAGCGCATGCATGGCCTCGCTGCACAGGTACTCGCGGATGCTCGAGCGCAGCACGGCACGCCCGTCGCCCATCCGCGAGTAGGGTGTGAGCCCGCTGCCCTTGAGCTGGATTTCCTGCGGTCCTTGCGGCGTTTGCACTTCGCCCAGCAGCAGCGCCCGGCCATCGCCCAGCTGCCCGGCCCACACGCCGAACTGGTGCCCGCTATAGACGCTGGCCAATGGGTCGCCTCCCTGGGGCAGGGCATTGCCGCTGAAGACTTGCAGGGCGTCTTCGGACTGCAACCATGTGCTGTCCAGCCCCAGCAGGAGGGCGGTGCCGGGGCTCTGGGCGACAGGGTAGGGCGCGGGCAGGGGCCGGGGTGGCTGGCGCGTGAAAAAAGCCGGGCCCAGCGCGGCGAAGCTGTTGTTCCAGGTGAGGCCGGTGTCCACGAGGGTCTGCGCGGTGGTGGCGTGCGGGGTCATCGGGGCATTGTCCCGCAGGGCCCCAAGGCATGTGTGCGGCAGGGCTATCCGGTCACGGTGGGATGGCCATCAATTGGCAGCCGTGGCCGTGCAAGCTGGTGTTCGACGCCGCTGCACAGGCCGTGCACCTGCGACAGGAGTAAGGCAATGGCCGTAGCCCGCAGTCAGACCAATGCCGTGGCGGCTAGGTGGGCGTTCAGCGCCACATCGTCCACGATGGCCACTCGACCGAAATCCAGCGTCACGATGCCTGCGGCTTCCAGAGCCTGCAGCACGCGGTTGACGGTCTGGCGTGAGAGCCCGGCCAGCTGTCCCAGCTCCTCTTGGGTGAGGTTCAGCCTGCGAGTGCTGCGCCAGAACAGGCGACTGAGGTACAGCGCCACTCGGTGTTCGGGCGAGCGTATGCGGCCGGCCTCGATGATGGCCATGGCCTGGCCCAGGCGCAGGTTCATGTGCTGCACCAGGAACTGGTTGAACGCCAGGCTGGTGTCGCGCAGCGTGTGGAACAGCGGCAGGGGCAGGCACAGCAAGGACGTGGGGCGCAGTGCCACCACCTCGTACTTGCGTACTTCGGCCTTGAGCGCGGAGCCCTCGCCAAACCATTCGCCGTCCGGAATACCGATGAAGGCCGAAGTGCGTGCCTTGCATGCGGGGCTGCGCAGCGTCACCAGCCCCTGGAGCACAGCGTGCCAGCCCTCGACCTGCGAGCCGACCGGCAGCATGACCTCGCCTTTGGCGCCTTCTGTTTGGTACACGCCGCTGCGCACCGCTTCCTGCAGCGTTGCGGGCAGGCTGGCATACCAGGGCTGGCTGCAAATGAAGCGCTCGGCAGGGTGGGCAACGCAGAACATGCAGCCATTTTCGCAGTTCTGCGGGGGGGCGATCGGGAAAACCCTGGGCAGTTGTCTGCGTGGCGACAGGTGTTGGCAGCGCAGGGAGCGGGCGCGACACTGCGCCCCGTTGGGCCTTGCAAGGCCTGGGTGTGACTCAGGGAGACCGATGTGAACAAACGAGAGTTTCTGGGGGCGCTGGGTGTGGCAGCTGTGGCGCCCTGGGGCGCAGCGCATGCTGCTGCGGGGGTGACGGACGGCGAAATCCTGCTGGGCCAGTCTCTGGATCTGTCGGGGCCGCTGGCCGAGATGGCGCCCGACATTGTCAACGCCAGCAAGGCCTGCTTCGATGCGGTCAATGCCCAGGGTGGCATCCACGGGCGACGCATTCGCATGCTGACCGAGGACGACGGCTACAAGCCCGAAAACACGGTCAACAACCTGCGCAAAATGCTGGGCCAGGACGGGGTGTTTGCCTTGTTCAACCTCACCGGCACGGCCAACGTGGCTGCGGCCTTGCCTTTACTGGCCCAGGAAAGCCCTGCGGTGCCTTTGATCACGCCATTCACGGGCGCCGACCTGGTGCGCGCCCCCGGCCTGGACCATGTGTTCAACCTGCGCGCCAGCTACGGGGACGAGGTGGACAAGCTTGTGCAGCACCTGACCACCATCGGTGTGCCGCGCATTGCCGTGCTGTGGGTGAACAACGCGTTTGGCAAGGATGGCCTGGCGGGCGTGCGCAAGGCCATGGACAAGCGCGGGCAAAAGCTCCATGCCGATGCCCCCATCCAGGCCGATTCATCCGATGTGGCCCAGGCCGTTGCCGCGCTGGTGGCTGCCAATCCCACGGCCATCATCCTGATCACTGCCGGGGCGCCCACGGTCAGCTTCATCAAGGCCTACCGCAAGCACAGCCGGGGGGCGCGGTTCTACACGCTCTCGGTCATGGGTACGCAGGCGACCCTGCGTGCGCTGGGGGAGGACGGCGTGGGGGTGGTGGTCACCTCGGTGGTGCCGTTTCCGTGGAGCCAGAGCCTGCCCCTGGCGCGCGAGTACCGCACGGCACTGCAGGCGGCAGGGTTCGGTCAGCATGTGTCCTTCATCGGGCTGGAGGCCTACATGAATGCGCGCCTGGTGGTCGAGGGGCTCAAGCGCGCGGGTCGCGATCTGACCAGGCCGCGATTCCTCCAGGCGCTGGAGTCCCTGCGCCACTACGACCTGGGAGGCTTCGAACTGGACTACGGCAAAGGCGTGCGCCAGGGATCAAGGTTTGTGGATTTGACCATCATCGGCAAGGGCGAGTGGTTCACCCGTTAGGATGGTGCGTGGGTTATTTGATTGCTACACAAAGGAGTACACATGTTGGGTTTGATGCAGAGCCAGCCGTTGCTGATTTCGTCGCTGATCGAGTTTGCCGAGCGGCACCATGGCGACGGGCAGATCGTCTCGCGCCGGGTGGAGGGTGACATCCACCGCTACACCTACAAAGAGCTTGCGGCGCGCTCGCGCCAGTTGGCCAATGCCCTGGATGCGCAGGGCCTGCAGTTCAGTGACCGCGTGGCCAGCCTGGCCTGGAACGGCTACCGCCACATGGAGATGTATTTCGGCGTGAGCGGCTCGGGTCGCGTGCTGCATACCATCAACCCGCGCTTGCACCCCGAGCAGATTGCCTGGATCGTGAACCACGCCGAAGACCAGGTGCTGTGCTTTGACCTCACCTTCCTGCCGCTGGTGCAGGCGGTGCACGCCAAGTGCCCCACGGTCAAGAAATGGGTGGCGCTGTGCGATGCCGACAAGCTCCCGCAGGACAGCGGCGTTCCCGGCCTGGTCAGCTACGAGAGCTGGATCAGCGCCTATGCCAGCAGCTACGACTGGCCGTCGTTCGACGAAAACAGTGCTTCCAGCATGTGCTACACCAGCGGCACCACGGGCAACCCCAAGGCTGCGCTGTACAGCCACCGTTCTACCGTGCTGCACGCCTACGCGGCAGCGCTGCCCGATGTGATGTGCCTCTCCGCACGCGACGCCGTGCTGCCGGTGGTGCCCATGTTCCACGTCAACGCCTGGGGCATTCCCTACTCGGCAGCACTCACGGGCTGCAAGCTGGTGTTCCCTGGGCCGGCGCTGGACGGCAAGTCGGTGTACGAGCTGATGGAGTCCGAACAGGTCAGCTACGCCGCGGGCGTGCCCACCGTCTGGCAGATGCTGCTGGGCCACATCAAGCCTGCGGGGCTGAAGTTCTCGTCGCTCAAGCGCACCGTCATTGGCGGCTCGGCCTGCCCACCCGCCATGATCACGGCCTTCCAGGAAGAGTACGGTGTGGAGGTGCTGCACGCCTGGGGCATGACCGAGATGAGCCCGCTGGGCACGCTGTGCACGCTCAAGAGCAAGCAGCTGGGCCTGTCCAAGGACGAGCAAATGAAGGTGCGCCAGAAGCAGGGCCGCGCCATCTTTGGCGTGGACATGAAGATCATCGACGGCGACGGCAACGAGCTGCCCTGGGATGGCAAGACCTACGGCGACCTGTTGGTGCGTGGTCCCTGGATTCTGGACACCTACTACAAGGGCGAGAGCCCGCTCGTCAAGGACGCCCAGGGCCGGGGCTGGTTCCCCACCGGGGACGTGGCCACCATCGATGCCGACGGCTTCATGCAGATCACCGACCGCAGCAAGGACGTGATCAAGTCGGGCGGCGAGTGGATCAGCTCCATTGACATCGAAAACATCGCCATGGCCCACCCGGCCATCGCCATGTCGGCCTGCGTGGGTATGCCCCATCCCAAGTGGGACGAGCGCCCCATCGTGGTGGTGGTGAAGAAGCCTGGCGCTGAAGTCACGCGCGAGGAGTTGCTGAAGTTCTACGAGGGCAAGACCGCCAAGTGGCAGATCCCGGACGACGTGGTGTTTGTCGATGCCATTCCGCTGGGTGCCACCGGCAAGATGCTCAAGACCCGGCTGCGCGAGCAGCTCAAGGATTACAGGCTCCCCGGCCTGTGATTCAGGACTGGCGCGGCCACGGGGGTCGGCCGTGCCAGTCACATGTGCGATAGGGGCTAGGGGCAATCCCTGAGCAATGCCGCAGCGCAACACTGTACGCTGCATCCATCGATTCAACCGGAGACTGAAAACATGAAATTTGCTATTAAAACCGTAGCTGCTTCCGTAATGCTGGTAAGCGCTGGCGCTGCATTTGCTCAAAAGGGCGAAACCGTCAAGATCGCCTGGATGGACCCGCTGTCGGGCCTGATGGCTGCGGTCGGCACCAACCAGCTCAAGAGTTTTCAGTTTCTCGCCGAAGAGTTCAACAAGAAGAACGCTGCGGGCGTGAAGTTCGAGATCATCGGTATCGACAACAAGCTCAGCCCGCAGGAGACCAGCAGCGCCCTGCGCTCGGCCATCGACCAGGGCGTGCGCTACGTGGTGCAGGGCAACGGCTCCGGCCCGGCCCTGGCCATCATCGACGCGCTGGAAAAGCACAACGCCCGCAACCCCGGCAAAGAGGTGCTGTACCTCAACTACGCCGCCGTGGACCCTGACCTGACCAACAGCAAGTGCAGCTACTGGCACTTCCGCCTCGACGCCGACACCTCCATGAAGATGGAAGCCCTGACGACCTACATGAAGGACATTCCCGAGGTCAAGAAGGTCTATCTGATCAACCAGAACTATGCGCACGGCCACCAGGTGTCCAAGTACGCCAAGGAAATGCTCAAGCGCAAGCGTGCTGACGTGCAGGTGGTGGGCGACGACCTGCACCCCCTGGCCCAGGTGCGCGACTTTGCGCCCTACATCGCCAAGATCAAGGCCTCGGGTGCCGACAGCGTGATCACCGGCAACTGGGGTTCCGACCTGGCGCTGCTGATCAAGGCCGCCAACGATGCCGGTCTGAACAACGTCAACTTCTTCACCTACTACGGCTCGGTCACAGGCACGCCCACGGCCATGGGTTCCGCGGCCGCAGGCCGTGTGTACATGGTGGCCTACGCGCACATGAACCTGCCCGGCCCGCTGAACCAGATCGTGGTGGACTACAAGAAGAAGTTCAACGACGACATGTACACCGGCGCCGTGTACCACGCCTACTCCATGCTGTCGGAAGCCTTTGTCAAGGCCAAGACCACCGATCCGGTCAAGGTGGCCGCGGTGTTGGAAGGCATGAAGTTCAAGAGCTTCAACGGTGAAGTCGAGATGCGCAAGACCGACCACCAGCTCCAGCAGGGCCTGTTCATCTCCAAGTGGGAAAAGGCCGGCGGCAAGAACCCGCTCGATTCCGAAAGCACGGGCTACACCTTTGTCCCGGTCAAGTACTACGAGCCCTATGTGGCCAGCACGCCCACTTCGTGCCAGATGAAGCGTCCTTCCTGATCGCGCCCTGGGGCGGCGCTGGCCGCGTCCACGCCATCTGCGTGGAACTTGTTCAGCGCTGCCTTGGCAAGAGGCCCGACGCCCCTCGGGCCTCTTTTTTTGACTCGGTGTAGCGGTAACTGCGATGAATCTTGAATTTTTTGTCATCTCCATGCTCAACGGCATGAGCTACGGCCTGCTGCTGTTCATGCTCAGCTCGGGCCTCACGCTGATCTTCAGCATGATGGGTGTGCTCAACTTTGCGCACACCAGCTTCTACATGCTGGGGGCCTACTTTGCCTACACGCTGTCGGGCTTGGTGGGCTTCTGGCCTGCGTTGGTGCTGGCGCCACTGGCGGTGGGTGCGCTGGGGGCACTGTTCGAGCGTTACAGCCTGCGCCGGGTGCACAAGTTCGGCCATGTGCCCGAGCTGTTGGTCACGTTCGGGCTGTCGTACCTGATTCTGGAACTGGTGCAGCTGGTCTGGGGCCGCTCGACGGTGCCTTATGGCCTGCCCGAGCAACTGCAGGGGCCGTTGTTCACGCTGTTCAACACGCAGTTTCCCAAATCGCGTTCCTTCGTCATGCTGGTGGCCTTGCTGATGCTGCTGTCCGTATGGCTGCTGCTCACGCGCACCCGCATCGGCCTGGTGATCCAGGCGGCACTCAAGCACCCCGAGATGGTGCAGGCCCTGGGCCACAACGTGCCGCGCGTTTTCATGCTGGTGTTCGGCGGTGGCTGTGCGCTGGCCGGGCTGGCCGGCGTGATCGGCGGCAACACCTACGTGACCGAGCCTGCCATGGCGGCTTCGGTGGGTTCCATCATCTTCGTGGTGGTCGTGGTCGGCGGCATGGGGTCGCTGGCAGGCGCTTTTCTGGCCTCGCTGCTCATCGGCGTGGTGCAAACCTTTGCCGTGGCCATTGACCAGTCGCTGGCCACCGGCCTGCAGGCCTTGGGCATGACGGTGACCGAAGAAACCTTTGGCTGGCCGGTGCTCAAGCTCACCGTATCGCAGGTGGCACCGATCCTGCCCTACCTGTTCCTGGTATTGATATTGATCTTCCGCCCCAAGGGCCTGCTGGGCACGCGGGAGGACTGACGCCATGACTTCCAACACTGCAACCACCACGCCCACGGCGTACTACCGCTTCAAGCCCTGGAATGTGGGCCGCATCGTCATCTGGGGGATGTTTGCGCTGCTGCTCATCGTGGCACCGCACCTGTTCACCAGCAGCCTGGCGCTGACCATGCTCTCGCAGATCGGCTACCTCATCATCATCTGCCTGAGCTACAACATGCTGCTGGGGCAGGGCGGCATGCTGAGTTTCGGCCATGCGGTCTATACCGGCCTGGGCTCGTTCATCGCCATCCACGCCATGAACCTGGCCAGCAAGGGCAGTCTGCCCATTCCGCTGGTCCTGATTCCCTTGGTCGGCGGGCTGGCAGGCATGTTCTTTGCCATCTTGCTGGGCTACGTCACCACCAAAAAGGCCAGCACCACCTTCGCCATGATCACCCTGGGCGTGGGCGAACTGGTGGCCGCCATGGCGCTGATGTTCCCCGAGTTCTTTGGCGGCGAGGGCGGCATTACCACCGACCGGGTGTACGGCACATCGTTCTTCGGCATTAACTTTGGTCCGGGCATCCAGGTGTACTACCTGATCGCGGTGTACTGCTTCGTCTGTACGGCGGCCATGTTTGCCTTCACCGGCACGCCGCTGGGCCGAATGCTCAATGCCGTGCGCGACAACCCAGAGCGCGCCGAGTTCATCGGCTACAACACGCAAAAGGTGCGCTACCTCGCCTTCATCATCGCCGGGTTCTTTGCCGGCATTGGCGGGGGGCTTACGGCCATCAACTTCGAGATCATCACCGCCGCCGACAGCGTGAGCGTGATCCGTTCGGGCGGATATCTGCTGTTCACCTTCCTGGGTGGGGCCACGTTCTTCTTCGGCCCCATCATCGGTGCGGTGCTGCTGGTGCTGGCGTCGGTGCTGCTGTCCGAGCTGACCAAGGCCTGGCTGTTGTACCTGGGTCTGGTGTTCCTGTTCATGGTGATGTACGCCCCTGGTGGCGTGGCCAGTCTGATCATGATGAACCTGCGCGTAGCCAAGTACGGCAAGCTGGGGCGTCTGTGGCCTTCGTACCTGGGCCTGGGCGGCACCGCCCTGGTGGCCTTGCTGGGCGCGGCCTGCATGGTCGAGATGACCTACCACCTGCAACTCAACGCGGCTTTGGGGTCAGAGATGACCTTCATGGGTGCCACCATCAATGCCAAGGGGCTGACCAGCTGGTTTGGCGCCGCCTTTGTGATGCTGACCGGGTTGGGCATGTTCGAGCTGTGCCGACGCCAGTTCCGGCACCAGTGGGGGCAAATTCAGGAGCAGATCGAACATGAAATCAAGCGTGGGGAGGCGCTGTGACCATGGCGCATGACACCACTTATGCACTGGAGCTGCGCGACCTGCGCAAGTGCTTTGGCAAGACAGAAATCATCCGCGGCGCCAACCTGGCCGTGAAGGCGGGCGAGCGCGTGGCCATCATCGGCCCCAACGGCGCGGGCAAGTCCACGCTGTTCAACCTCATCAGCGGGCGCTTCGCGCCCACCAGCGGCGAGGTGCTGCTGGGCGGCCAGCGCATCGACGGCAAGAAGCCCTTCGAGATCAATCGCATGGGCCTCTCGCGCAGCTTCCAGATCACCAACATCTTCCCCAACCTCAGCGTGTTCGAGAACCTGCGCTGCGGTGTGCTCTGGAGCATGGGCTACAAGTACACCTTCCTGCGCTTCCTCTCGGGGCTGGATGACGCCAACGAGCGTGCCAAGCAGCTCATGGAGATGATCAAGCTGGAGAAAAAGCGCGACACGCTGGCGGTCAACCTCACCTACGCCGAGCAGCGCGCGCTGGAGATCGGCATCACCATCGCCGGTGGCGCCAGGGTCATCCTGCTCGACGAACCCACTGCCGGCATGAGCCGCAGCGAGACCACGCGCTTCATCCACCTCATCAAGGAGGTGACCGAAGGCCGCACGCTGCTGACCGTGGAGCACGACATGGGCGTGGTGTTTGGCCTGGCCGACAAGATCGCCGTGGTGGTGTATGGCGAGGTGATTGCCTTTGACACGCCCGACAAGGTGCGCGCCAACCAGCGCGTGCAAGAGGCCTAC
>Ga0208826_1000485_pt1 | contig 41466 bp, 42 predicted proteins | sample AD_UKC115_MetaG_FD_184451 | JGI IMG/M metagenome (GOLD analysis project Ga0208826, IMG submission 184451) | Active sludge microbial communities of municipal wastewater-treating anaerobic digesters from Hong Kong - AD_UKC115_MetaG (SPAdes)... | ecosystem: Engineered > Bioreactor > Anaerobic >...
CAATGCGCGCTGATGGCGCCCACCGAGATCCTGGCCGGGCAGCACTTTGCCAAGCTCGTGGGCTGGCTGGAGCCGCTGCTGGCTGCGCGCGGCCAGCGTGTGGCCTGGCTGGCAGGTGGCCAGAAGAAGAAGGAGCGCGCCACCATGCTGGAACAGGTGCACAGCGGCGAAGCAGCATTGGTGGTGGGCACGCACGCTGTCATTCAGGAGCAGGTACGGTTCAAGAACCTGGCGCTGGCCATCGTGGACGAGCAGCACCGCTTTGGCGTGCTGCAGCGCCTGGCGCTGCGCCGCAAGCTCGCGGAGGGCATCGACGCCGGGCCGCCCCAAGGCGATGCAGCCCCCTCGGGGGGCAGCGACCCGCGCAGCGGCGGAGCGTGGGGGGCCTTGGTGCCTATGGAGCCCCACATGCTGATGATGAGCGCCACGCCCATCCCGCGCACGCTGGCCATGAGCTACTACGCCGACCTGGACGTGTCGGTGATCGATGAGCTGCCGCCCGGGCGCACGCCCGTGGTCACCAAGCTCATCGCCGACAGCCGCAAGGACGAGGTGATCGCGCGCATCGGCGCCCAGGTGGCGGCCGGGCGCCAGGTGTACTGGGTGTGTCCGCTGATCGAGGAGAGCGAGGCGCTGGACCTGTCGAACGCCACGGCAACGCACCAGGAGCTGAGCGAGTCCCTGCCCGGCGTGCTGGTGGGCCTGCTGCATTCGCGCATGCCAGCGGCCGAGAAGAAGGCTGTCATGGCGCAGTTCAGCGCCGGGCAGATGGGCGTGCTGGTGAGCACCACCGTCATCGAGGTGGGGGTGGACGTGCCCAATGCGTCGCTCATGGTCATCGAGCACGCCGAGCGCTTTGGCCTGTCGCAACTGCACCAGTTGCGGGGCCGCGTGGGGCGCGGCGCTGTGGCCTCGGCCTGCGTGCTGCTCTACGCCACCAACGACAGTGGCCGCGTGGGCGAGACCGCCAAGGAGCGCCTGCGCGCCATGCAGGAGACCAACGACGGTTTCGAGATTGCCCGGCGCGATCTGGAGATCCGCGGTCCCGGCGAATTCCTGGGCGCACGCCAATCGGGCGATGCGCTGCTGCGCTTTGCCGACCTGGCCACCGACACCGCCCTGCTCGAATGGGCCCGCGCCCTGGCGCCCGCCATGCTGGACCACCACCCTGACCTGGCCCGCCAGCATGTGGCGCGCTGGCTGGGCGGGCGGCAGGACTACCTCAAGGCGTAGAGGTGTCGCCAGGCGCCGGGCCGACCGCCAGGTGGGCTTCTTCCCAGGCCTCGATGGGCATGGGCCGGCCCAGCAGATAGCCCTGGCAGATCTGGCAGCCGTGCTCGACCAGAAAATCGCGGTGGGCAGCGGTCTCCACGCCCTCGGCCACGACTTTCAGCCCCAGCGCATCGCTCATCACCAGAACGGCGCGCACGATGGCGTTGCTGGTATTGTCGATCAGCATGTCGCGGATGAAGGACTGGTCGATCTTGAGCTGGTCGAAGGGCAGGCGCTTGAGGTAGGACAGCGAGGAGTAGCCCGTGCCGAAGTCGTCCAGCGCAAAGCGGATGCCCAGCTCGCGCAGCTGGTGCATGCGTTCGATGGTGGTGTCGATGTCGCCCAGGATCGCACTTTCGGTCAGCTCCAGTTTCAGCCCGCTGGCGTCGAGGTGGTGGCGCTCCAGTGCCGAGCGCAGCTGGGCTGCAAAATCGGCCTGGTGGAACTGCCGCGCGCTCACGTTGATGGCCAGGGTCAGGTGGCGTGTGGCGGGGCTGCGCTGCCAGCGGGCGAGCTGCCGGCAGGCGGTGTCCAGCACCCACTGGCCCATGGGCACGATCAGGCCGGTGTCCTCGGCCAGCGGGATGAACTCGGCCGGAGAGATGACCTTGCCGTCAGCGCCGATCCAGCGGATCAGTGCCTCGGCGCCCACCACGGTGCCATGCAGATCCACCTGCACCTGGTAGTAGAGCCGGAACGCCTGGATCTCGATGGCGTCGCGCAGCGCCATCTCCAGCGCGGCGCGGGCATCCACGGCGGCCTGCATGGGCGCATCGAAGAGCAGCACGGCGTTGCCACCCTCGTCCTTGGCGCGGTAGAGCGCCACCTCGGCCTGTTTGAGCACAGTGTCGGGTGCGGGCATGCCAGCGCCGAAGAGGGCGATGCCCATGCTCGTGGTGGCGTAGAGGCGCTTGGCGTCTTCCAGGTCGTAGGGGGCGGTGAGCGCCTGGTGCACCTTGCGGGCGATGGTCTGTGCCTGGTCGGAAGGGCCGCCTATGTCAGACACGATGATGCCAAAGGTGTTGCTGCCCAGGCGTGCCACGGTGTTGGTCGCGCCGGTGCAGCCCCGGATGCGCCGCGCCATCTCGCGCAGCAGCCAGTCGCCCGTGGCATGCCCGCGCGTGTCGTTGATCTGCTTGAAGCGGTCAATGTCGATCAGCAGCAGCATCCCTTGGGCCGTGCCCTGCGCGCTGGCCTCAACCGCCTGCTGAAGATGCTCGTGCAGCAGCGTGCGATTGGGCAGGCCGGTCAGCGCGTCGTAGTAGGCCAACTGGTGGACCAGCGCCTCCGATTGCTTGCGCTGTGTGATGTCCACCTTGGTGGAGACGTAGTGTGTGACCTGACCTTCCTCGTCGAAGATGGGTGCGATGGTGGCCATCTCCACGTAGGAACTGCCATCCTTGCGGGTGTTGATGAGCTCTCCGCTCCAGACCTTGCCCGCCTTGAGGGCGTCCCACATGGCGGTGTAGGTGGCCGGCGGGGTGAGCCCCCGGTTGAGGATGCGCGGGTTGCGGCCCAGTACCTCCTCGCGCGTGTAGCCGGTGGAGCGCAGAAAGGCGTCGTTCACATACTGGATATTGGCCAGCGTGTCGGTAATGACGATGGCCTCGGGGCTTTGCTCTACGGCGGTGGACAGGCGGCGCAGATCGACCTCACGTTTTTCCAGCTCGCTGGCCATGTGGTTGATTCCCTGTTCCACTGCCCGCAGCTCGCTCACGTGCGAGAGGCGCCGGATGCGGGTCTGCAGTCGGCCGGCGGCCACGCTGTCGATGGCGGCCGTGATCTGGCCGGTCCAGGCCTCGATCAGGCCGTAGATGTAAAAGCGCGCCGTCAGCACCGACACCAGTGCAATGCCTGCCAGCAGCAGGATGCGCCACCAGAAACCCTGGTCGATGCGCGCCACCGTGCGGTCCAGCGGTGCGCCGATGGCCACCAGCAGGGGCGTGCGGGAAAAGCGCGGCGACCCGACGCCGTACATGCGGCGGCTGCCATCCAGGCCCTCGATCTCGCTGATGCGACGCCCCTCCTGCAGTGCCCGGAGGAACGGGGCCGCGCCTGCGGGCGCCTGCGCCGTCTGGGGCGGGCGGCTGGCCGCGGGGTGGTAGGAGAGCACCGTGCCGGTGTCGCTCAGCAAGAAGGCGTTCCAGCCCTGCGGCAGCTTGAATTCGGCGATCAGCTTGTCGAACCAGCCCGACTGGAAGGATGCAAACAGCACGGCCTTGAGTGTGCCGTCGGCATCGCGCACCGGGTAGCCGAACACCATGCCCGGTTTGGCAGAGATGCGCCCTGTGACGAATTCGCCCGAAGTGATGCCCTCGCCGCTCTGGGCCTCCTGGAACCAGTTGCGGTCCGTCACCGACACCCGCGTTTGCCCAGGACTGGCGCTGCAGAACACCGTGCCGTCGGGCAGGGCCGCGCCGAGGTTGGCGAAGTCCTCCATCGATTGCAGCAGGCGCTGGGCCAGGCCGGAGCAGTCCTGGGGGTCGAGTGACTGCAGGTTGTCGGCGCGCGCCATGATCTGGAAGGTCTGGCGCATGCTGCCCAGGGCGGCGTCTTCGGTCAGCCGCGCTGCCGCCAGCATGCGTGACACCTCGTTTTCGAGGGCCACAATGGCATCCTGACGCCGTTCGCGGTAGTCAAAAAAGGCCATCAGGAAGACGGGGAGGCAGGCCATTCCGATGACACCCCACAGGCGCAGGTGCAGTGAGCGGGGTGTACGCAAGGGCATGATGGGTGCATCATAGGAGAAGATGCCTATGGTTTGAAGCGCGCTTTTCCCTGGCGCGTGAGGGCATGCAGGCCCGGGCGTGGCCGCGAAAGGCCTGGTTCTTTACACTGTCATCCTCATGACCCTCACCGAACTCAAATACATCGTTGCCGTGGCCCGGGAGAAGCACTTCGGCCGCGCGGCCGAGGCATGCTATGTGTCGCAGCCCACGCTGTCGGTGGCCGTCAAGAAGCTGGAAGAAGAACTCGACGTCAAGCTCTTTGAGCGCAGCGCCAGCGAGGTCAGCGTTACGTCGCTGAGCGAGGAGATCGTGCGCCAGGCGCAAAGCGTGCTGGAGCAGGCTGCCGCGATCAAGGAGATTGCCAAGCGCGGCAAGGACCCGCTGGCGGGCGTGCTCACGCTGGGCGTGATCTACACCATTGGCCCTTACCTGCTGCCCGATCTGGTGCGCCATGCCATCAAGCGCACGCCGCAAATGCCGCTGATGCTGCAAGAGAACTTCACCGTCAAGCTGCTGGAGATGCTGCGCACGGGTGAGATCGATTGCGCCATCCTGGCCGAGCCGTTCCCTGACACCGGGCTGGCCATTGCCCCGCTGTACGACGAGCCCTTCATGGCGGCCGTGCCCAGCTCTCACCCGCTGGCGCAGCACAAGAGCGTGTCGGCCCATGAACTCAAGGCCGAAAACATGCTGCTGCTGGGGGCTGGGCATTGCTTTCGCGACCACGTGCTGGAGGTCTGCCCCGAGTTTGCGCGCTTTGCCAGCAATGCCGAGGGCATCCGCAAGACCTTTGAAGGATCGTCGCTGGAGACCATCAAGCACATGGTGGCCGCGGGCATGGGCGTGACCCTCGTGCCGCGCCTGGCGGTGCCGCGTGACGCGCTGCAATCCACGGCCCGCCGCCGCAAGAGCGACGAGCCGCACATCTGCTACCTGCCCATCCGTGAATCCGACGGCAGTGCGCCGCCCATGCGCCGCGTGGTGCTGGCATGGCGGCGCAGCTTCACGCGCTACGAAGCCATCGCAGCGCTGCGCAATGCCATCTACGCCTGCGAGCTGCCGGGCGTTTCGCGCTTGTCTTGATACCAACACCTCCCTGAGCCGCTGCGCGCCTTCCCCCCTCTCTCGAATCGCTGCGCGATTCGGGCGGGGGAACGCTCCCAGCGCGGCGGGGCGGCCCTTGCGCGGGAGCCCTGGCTTGGGCCGCGCCCGTTTCATCCGCTGTGGGTGGCGCGCATGCGCTATGGACAACTGAAGGGTCAACTCCCGGCGCAGGGTTTTTGGCACTGGGCGCAGGGCGCCTGCGCTACAGTGTTCTCATGCCTGCGTGGCAAGCCTTTTCTGCACCACCACCTCAGAGGAGAAACCATGGCCAAAGCCCCCAAGACCACTGCGCCCAGCATCCACATCGGCATCAACGACAAGGACCGCGCCGCCATTGCCCAGGGGTTGTCGCGCCTGCTGGCCGACACCTACACCCTGTACCTGACCACGCACAACTTTCACTGGAACGTGACCGGGCCCATGTTCAACTCGCTGCACGCCATGTTCATGGCGCAGTACACCGAGCTGTGGAACGCAGTGGACCCGATCGCCGAGCGTATCCGCTCGCTGGGCCATGTGGCGCCGGGCTCCTACGCAGAGTTCGGCAAGCTCGCCAGCGTGCCCGACGCGCCCACCAAGCCGCCCAAGGCGCTGGACATGGTGCGCATCCTGGTCGAGGGCCACGAGGCCGTGGCGCGCACCGCGCGCAGCCTGTTCGCGGTGGTGGACAAGGCCAGCGACGAGCCCACGGCCGACCTGTTGACCCAGCGCCTGACCGTGCACGAGCAGACAGCCTGGATGCTGCGCTCGTTGCTGGAAGACTGAGACCCCCCGGCCGCGCATGAGCCCCCTCCGCACCCCGGTGGCAGCGGCGCCCGCTGCGGGCGCCGAAATCGAGCTCAAGCTCGCCCTGCCTGCAGGCGGCGGTGCGGCCCTGCTGCGCAAGCTGGCTGTTGTGCCTGCCCTGGCACGCGTGGCGCCGGTGCGCCAGCAACTGCACAACCAGTATTTCGATACCCCGGCGCAGGACCTGCGCGCACGCCGCGCGGCCCTGCGCCTGCGGCGTGTGCAGGGCGCTGGTGCGGGGGAGCAGTGGCTGCAAACCCTCAAGACCGCTGATGCCGAACTGTCGGCCCTGAGCCAGCGCGGCGAATGGGAAACGCCCGTGCCCGGCCCCGCATTGCAGCCCAAGGCCCTGCGCGCCGCGCCCCCGTGGCGGCGGCTCGACCCCGACGGCACCCTGCTGGCAGCCCTGCAGCCCTGCTTTACCACCGACTTCGAGCGCACCTGCTGGACGCTGCACCAGCGCGGTGGCGTGGTCATCGAGCTGGCACTGGACCAAGGCCTCATCCACGCGGGCGGGTGCAGTGCGCCCATCGCCGAGCTGGAGCTGGAACTGCTGGCCGGCCCGCCCGAGGCCCTGTTCCGCCTGGCGGCGCAGATCGCGCGGCGCGTGCCCGTGCTGCCGCTGTCGGCCAGCAAGGCGCAGCGCGGATTTGCCTTGGCGCAGGGCCTGCTGGATGCACCGCGCCGCGCGCGCCCGCCCGTGCTGGGTGCGCGGCCCCTGCTGCAAGATCTGGCGGCCGCGCTGTTGGGCGAAACCTTTGACCAGTTCTGCACCAACCTGCACGGACTGCTGGATGCCGACCATCCCGAGCTGGTGCACCAGGCGCGGGTCGGCTGGCGTCGCTGGCGCTCGGCGCTGCGGCTGTGTCTGCCAGACCTGTCACTGCCGCAGCCCACCTGGCCCGGTCTGGAGCCCCTGCTGGGCCTGCTGGGCGAGCTGCGCGATCTGGACGTGGCCTGCACCCAGACCTTGCCCGCAGCGCAAGGGGCCTACGTGGACGGCTCCCCCACCCGCGCCGCCGACTGGGAGCGCACGGCGCAAGCCTTCCAGCAGGCTGCTGCCGTGCAGCGCAAGGCGGTGCGCCTGGCGCTGCAGGAGCCCATGACCGGCCAGGCCCTGCTGGGCCTGGTGCAATGGATTGCGGCACTGCCGCAGGCCGCGCCCGCCACACCCCGGCCCGCCAGGCGCTGGGCGCGCCAGCGCACCGAGCGCCTGCACCAGCGCTGGAAGAAGGCCCAGCGCAAGGCCAGCGACCCCGCCAGCCTGCACCGCGCCCGCCTGCTGGCCAAGCGCCTGCGCTACACCATCGAAGCCTTGCAGCCCCTGCTGCCGGGCGCCACCCAGCGCTGGCACGCCCAGGCCTTGCAGGCCCAGGAACAGGTAGGCCGTCTGCGCGATGTGCACATGGCCGCGCTGCTGGCAGCGCGTCTGCAGGCACCGGCCGAGGTGGTGGCGTTCCTGCGCGGCATGGCTGCCGCCTGGGAGCAGACCGTGCTGCCGGAAGAGGCCGTGGATTGAGCCGCTGGGGTCTTTTGCCCCTGCGCCGCTGAAGCCGCAGGCCATTCGGCGGTATAAACCGGGGCGCGCGTCCAGCGGCGCTGTCTTCCCTTTTCCCTTGCCCATGACCACCTTGCCCCGCAGCCGCTTCGCTCTGTACCTCGACCTGATCCGCTGGGATCGCCCTGCGGGTTGGCTGCTGCTGCTGTGGCCCACGCTCAGCGCCCTGTGGGTGGCGGCGGACGGATTCCCCGGCTGGCACCTGCTGGCGGTGTTCACGCTGGGCACCATCCTCATGCGCAGCGCGGGTTGCTGCGTCAACGACGTGGCTGACCGCGACTTCGACCGCCATGTCAAGCGCACGGCCCAGCGCCCCATCACCAGCGGTGCGGTGTCGGTGCGCGAGGCGCTGGGCGTGGGCGCGGCGCTGGCGCTGGTGGCCTTTGTCCTGGTGCTGACCACCAACGCGCCCACGGTGGCCTGGTCGCTGCCTGCGTTGGGGGTAACCATCCTCTACCCGTTCACCAAGCGCTTCTTTTCCATGCCGCAGGCGGTGCTGGGTGTGGCGTTCAGCATGGGCATTCCCATGGCCTTCACCGCCGTGCGCGGCGAGGTACCTTGGCTGGCGCTGTGGCTGGTGCTGGGCAACCTGCTGTGGGTGTTGGCCTACGACACCGAATACGCCATGGTGGACCGCGACGACGACCTGAAGATCGGCATGAAGACCTCGGCAATCACCCTGGGCCGCTTCGATGTGGCGGCCATCCTGGCGTTCTACCTGGGTTTTGTGCTGATTTTGGCTGTAGCGCTTGCCCCGCTTGCGCTGGGCGCTCTGTTTTATGTAGCAATTGCCGCTGTGCTGATGCAGGTGGCCTGGCACTGGCACCTGATCCGGGGGCGCACGCGCGAGGGGTGCTTCCGCGCGTTCCGCGAGAACCATTGGATCGGGTTCACCGTGTTTCTGGGGATCGTGGGCAGCTACACCCTGCGCTAAGCGATATAAAAATCATAGCTGCCAGCGCTTATTGGATAAGCGCTGGAGGCCAAAAACACCTCAAGCCCCGAACTCGTTTCCAAGCGCATGGGCGCGCTGCTCGGCGGCGTGCATGGCGCGCTCGAAGCTGGCGCCCACACCGTCTTTTTCGAGCGACTGCAGAGCCGCGTAGGTGGTGCCGCCCTTGGAGGTGACGCGCTGGCGCAGCACTTCGGGCGGCTCGTCGGAGCGGCGCGCCAGTTCGGAGGCGCCCACAAACGTGCCCACGGCGAGCTGGTGCGCCTGCGCTGGGCTCAGGCCCATGGCCGTGCCCGCACGGGTCATGGCTTCCAGGAAATAGAACACATAGGCCGGGCCCGAGCCGGAAAGGGCGGTCACGGCATCGAGTTGCTTTTCGTTCTCCACCCACAAATATTCGCCCGTGGTGGCCATGATGGCTTCCACGCTCTGGCGCTGTGCATTGCTCACCCCTGTGCGGGCATACAGCGCGCTCATGCCCTTGCCCACCAGCGCGGGGGTGTTGGGCATGCTGCGCACGATGCAGTCGCTGCCCAGCCACTGGGCAATGCTGTCCGAACGGATGCCGGCGGCCACGCTCAGGTGCAGGGCGCCCTGGGTGTGCTCGCGCGCCTGCGCGGCGGCGTCCTTGAAGGTCTGGGGCTTGACGGCCCAGACCACGATGCCCGCGCGTGCCAGCGCGGGGCCGGGGGCGGGCAGGGCTTCGATGGCAAAGCTCTTGCGCAGCGCCGTGCGGGCCTCTTCCCAGGGCTCCACCACCTCGATCTGGCTGGCCGGGTGGCCCTGGCGGATCAGCCCGCCGATGATGGCGCTGGCCATGTTGCCGCCGCCGATGAAGGCGATCACGGGGAGTTGGGAGGATGCTGGGCTGGTACTCATGGTGCGGTACGAAGTGGCAACGATAAGGGCCACGATGGTAGCGCCAACGGGGTCGCCCGCATCGGCGGCCTACTCGAGCGTCGCTTGGCGCACCGCATGCTCCCAGCGCGCCATCAGCTCCTGGGCCCGGGCGGCGGGGAGGGTGGGCACGAAGCGGCGCTCGGCGCGCCACAGGCGCGAAAGCTCGTCGGTGCTGCCGTACACGCCGCTGGACAGGCCGGCCAGGTAGGCCGCGCCCAGCGCCGTGGTCTCGATGACGGCCGGGCGCACCACGGGGATGCCCAGCAGGTCGGCCTGGAACTGCATCAGCAGGTCGTTGATGCAGGCGCCGCCGTCCACGCGCAGCTCGCTCACCGGCTGGCCGCCCGCGGCCACGGCGTCGCGGCTCATGGCCAGCAGCAGGGCGGCACTCTGGTAGGCAATGGATTCGAGCGCGGCGCGCGCGATGTGCGCCAGCGTGGTGCCGCGCGTGAGGCCGGTGATGGTGCCGCGTGCGTCGGGCTTCCAGTAGGGGGCGCCCAGGCCGGTGAAGGCGGGCACCATCATCACGCCGCCCGAGTCGGGCACGGTCAGCGCGAGCGACTCGACCTCGCTGCTGCTGGAGATGGCGCGCAGCCCGTCGCGCAGCCACTGCACCACGGCGCCGCCGACAAACACGCTGCCTTCGAGCGCGAATTCGGGTTGCCGCCCGGGCTGTGCAGCGCTGGTTGTGAGCAGGCCGTTGCGGCTGGTCTGGAAGGTCTGGCCGGTGTGCATGAGCATGAAGCAGCCCGTGCCGTAGGTGTTCTTGGCCATGCCGGCGGCAAAGCATGCCTGGCCGAACAGCGCGCTCTGCTGGTCGCCCGCCACGCCGCCGATGCGGATGGGGTGGCCCAGCAGGTCGGCGGCGATGTCGCCGAAATGGCTGCTCGACGGCAGCACCTCGGGCAGCAGCGCCCGGGGGATGCGCAGCAGGGCGAGCAGCTCATCGTCCCACTGGTTGGTGCGCACGTTGAAGAGCATGGTGCGCGCGGCGTTGCTCACGTCGGTCACATGCACCGCGCCATGGGTGAGCTTCCACATCAGCCAGCTGTCCACCGTGCCGAAGGCCAGTTCGCCACGCTCGGCTGCCTCGCGCGCGCCGGGCACGTGTTCCAGCATCCACTGCAGCTTGGTGCCTGAAAAATAGGCGTCCACCAGCAGCCCGGTTTTGGCCTGGATGGTGTCGGCATGGCCCTGCTCGCGCAATTGTGCGCAGGCGGGCTCGGCGCGCCGGTCCTGCCAGACGATGGCGTGGTGCACGGGCTGGCCGGTCTTGCGGTTCCACAGAACGGTGGTTTCGCGCTGGTTGGTGATGCCCACGGCGCGCACGTCGCGGGCCGCGATGCCCGCCTGGGCCAGCGCCTCGCGCGCGGTGGCGAGCTGGGTGCGCCAGATTTCCAGCGGGTCGTGCTCCACCCAGCCGGGGCGGGGGTAGATCTGGGGCAGTTCGAGCTGCGCTTGGGACACGATGTGGCCCAGTTCGTCGAACACGATGCTGCGCGAACTGGAGGTGCCCTGGTCGAGTGCAAGCAGGTAGGTCATGGGGACAGTCGGGAGAGAGAGATCAGTCGGTAGCCACCACCAGTTGCACGTCGGCGTTGGCCAGCAGGGTGGGGAAGGGTTCGGGCGGGGTTTCGTCGGTGAACAGGCGGTCGATCTGGTCCAGCGAGGCAAGCTGCACCATGGCCGGGCGGTTGAACTTGCTGTGGTCGGCGGCAAGCCAGACCTCGCGCGCGTGCTCCACGATGGTCTGTGCCACCTTCACCTCGCGGTAATCGAAGTCACGCAGCGTGCCGTCGTCCTCGATGCCCGAGATGCCGATGATGGCGATATCCACGCGAAATTGGCGAATGAAGTCCACCGCCGCCTCGCCCACGATGCCGCGGTCCCGTGTGCGCACCACGCCCCCGGCCACGATGACCTCGCAGTCCGGGTTGCCGCACAGGATGGCGGCCACGTTGAGGTTGTTGGTAATGACGCGCAGTCCCTGGTGGCGCAGCAGCGCCTTGGCGATGGCCTCGGTGGTGGTGCCGATGTTGAGGATCAGCGAACAGTGGTTGGGCACGGCCTGCGCCACGGCGTGGGCAATGCGTGCCTTGCCCGCGGAGTTCAGGCTTTCACGCTGGTTGTGCGCGATGTTTTCCACCGTGGAGCTGGGCAGGCGCACCCCGCCATGGAAACGGCTGAGCAGCCCTTGCTCGGCCAGGCGCTGCACATCGCGGCGCACGGTCTGCAAGGTCACGCCCAGGGTTTCCGCCAGCTGCTCGACAGTGGCCGATTTGCGGTTGCGCAGCTCTTCCAGCAGCAGGATTTGGCGGGGGTTGGTGTTCACGCTCATGGCCTCGGTGTAGCGGTGGCAATACTGTAAAGCGAAAAAAAAGGAAAAATTTAAGGGTTAACCTTAGGTCTATTCACGCAAAAAAGAACAAAAATGAAAAAATACGAAAATCAACGCGCCGCAACCGGTTCGCAATTGGCGGGCTCTGGCCGAGCGGGTTGTTGCAAAGGGTGAGCACATGGAGCTGGTTTTGGAGTGCATCCACAAGAAAGTGGGCGCACAGACCTGGTTGTACGACATGGACATGGCGTTGCACAGCAATGCGGTGACCGTGCTGCTGGGCGCCACCCAGGCGGGCAAGACCAGCCTGATGCGCATCATGGCCGGTCTGGACGAGCCCACGGGCGGCAAGGTGCGCGTGGACGGGCGCGATGTGACCGGCATGCCGGTGCGTGAGCGCAATGTGGCCATGGTCTATCAGCAGTTCATCAACTATCCCTCGCTCACCGTTGCCGACAACATCGCCTCACCGCTCAAGCTGCGCGGCGAATCGAACATTGCCGGGCGCGTGCGCGAACTGGCCGAGCGCCTGCACATCGACATGTTCCTGGACCGTTTGCCTGCCGAACTGTCGGGGGGGCAGCAGCAACGCGTGGCGCTGGCGCGTGCGCTGGCCAAGGGAGCGCCGCTGATGCTGCTGGACGAGCCGCTGGTGAACCTGGACTACAAGCTGCGCGAGGAGTTGCGCGAGGAGTTGTCGCAACTGTTTGCCGCGGGCCAATCCACCGTGGTCTATGCCACCACGGAGCCGGCGGAGGCGTTGCTGCTGGGCGGCTACACCGCTGTGCTGGACGAGGGGCGGCTGCTGCAATACGGCCCCACGGCCGATGTGTTCCACGAGCCGTGCTCGCTGCGTGTGGCACGCGCCTTCAGCGATCCCCCCATCAACTTGGTGCCCGCCGTGGCCATGGGCACGGGCCTGCGCCTGCAGGGTGGGCTGGAGCTGGCGCCGCGCCAGCCATTGCCGATCGTCAGTGCGCCGGACCTGACCGTGGGACTGCGCGCCAGCGCGCTGCGCGTGCACCAGCGCCCCGGCGATGTGGCCTTGCAGGGTGAGGTGGAACTGGCCGAGATTTCGGGCTCCGACACCTTTGTGCATGCCGCCACGCCGCTGGGCGAGGTGGTGGCACAGCTCACGGGGGTGCACTACTTTGAACTGGGGTCTGCTGTGACACTGTATTTCGACCCGTCGCAGATCTACGTGTTTGCCAGCCACGGCGCGCTGATGCTGGCTCCGCAGCGCACGGGAGGCTGCTGACCATGGCGCACATCACGCTGGATCTGGCCCATTCCTACCGGCCCAACCCGCAGCAGGACAGCGACTATGCGCTGCTGCCGCTGAAGATGGAGTTTGAGGATGGTGGCGCGTATGCGTTGCTCGGCCCTTCGGGCTGCGGCAAGACCACCATGCTCAACATCATGTCGGGCCTGCTCGTCCCTTCGCACGGCAAGGTGCTGTTCGATGGTCGCGATGTCACGCGCGCCACACCGCAGGACCGCAACATCGCGCAGGTGTTCCAGTTCCCGGTGATCTACGACACCATGACGGTGGCCGAGAACCTGGCCTTCCCGCTCAAGAACCGCAAGGTACCCGAGGCACAGATCCAGCAGCGCGTGGGCCAGATCGCCGAGATGCTGGAGATGAGCCACCAGCTGGGCATGCGCGCGGCAGGCCTGTCGGCCGACCAGAAACAAAAGATCTCGCTGGGCCGCGGCCTGGTGCGCTCGGACGTGGCGGCCGTGTTGTTTGACGAGCCGCTCACCGTCATCGACCCCCACCTCAAATGGCAATTGCGCCGCAAGCTCAAGCAAATCCACCATGAGCTCAAGCTCACGCTGATCTACGTGACGCACGACCAGGTGGAAGCGCTCACCTTTGCCGACCAGGTGGTGGTAATGAGCCGCGGCAAGGTCATGCAGCTGGGCACGCCCGACGCGTTGTTCGAGCGCCCGCAGCATGTGTTTGTGGGGCACTTCATCGGTTCGCCAGGGATGAATTTCCTGCCCGCGCAGGTGGATGGTGCCCAGCTGCGGGTGGCCGACCTTGCGCTGGAACTGCCGGTGCCGCGCCACCTGCCCCAAGGCGCCTTGCAGGTGGGTGTGCGGCCGGAATACCTGGCGCTGGCCCAGCCGGGGCAGGCCGGTGCGCTGCACTGCACCGTGCAGCGCGTGCAGGACATCGGCACCTATTTCATGCTGACCGCGAAGGTGGGTGAACACCTGTTGCGCGCGCGCTTCGCGCCCGAGCAACGCCTGCCGTCGCCTGGCGATGCGGTGTGGCTGCAGGTGCTGGGTGAGCACACCTGCTTCTATCAGAACGAGGAGCTGTTGCCATGAAACACTACCCCCTGAGCCGCTGCGCGGCTTCCCCCTGGAAGGGGGACGACGCCCTTTGCTGCGGGGCGGCCCTTGCTGGGCGTCCCGCCAATCACGCTGCGCCAGTTGCATACGCCGCGTGGAATGCACAGTGCCGTGGAGAGCAGGCATGAGCGGAACTACCAAACCGGTGAATCAGAAAGCCTGGTTCCTGATCCTGCCGGTGCTGTTGTGCGTGGCGTTTTCGGCCATCGTGCCGCTGATGACGGTGGTCAACTATTCGGTGCAGGACATCATCTCGCCCGAGCGCCGCGTGTTCGTGGGCACCGAGTGGTTTGCCGCCGTGATGCGGGACGAAGACCTGCATTCAGCCCTGTGGCGTCAGCTCACTTTTTCGTTGGCGGTGCTGCTGGTGGAAATTCCGTTGGGCATTCTGCTGGCGCTGTCCATGCCGGCGCAGGGCTGGAAGGCGTCTGCCGTGCTCGTGACTGTGGCTCTGTCGTTGCTGATTCCGTGGAACGTGGTGGGCACCATCTGGCAGATCTATGGCCGCACCGACATCGGTTTGCTGGGCGCCGCGTTGCAATGGATGGGCGTTGACTACAACTACACCGGCAATGCGACCGATGCCTGGGTGACGGTGCTTGTGATGGATGTGTGGCATTGGACGCCGCTGGTGGCGCTGCTCTGCTACGCGGGTCTGCGTTCCATCCCTGACGCCTATTACCAGGCCGCACGCATCGATGGTGCGAGCAAGCTGGCCGTGTTCCGCTACATCCAGCTGCCCAAGATGCGCGGCGTGCTGATGATCGCGGTGCTGCTGCGCTTCATGGACAGCTTCATGATCTACACGGAGCCCTTTGTGCTCACGGGCGGTGGCCCCGGCAATGCCACCACGTTCCTGTCGCAGTACCTCACGCAAAAGGCGGTCGGCCAGTTCGACCTGGGTCCTGCGGCAGCGTTCTCGCTCATCTACTTCCTCATCATCCTGCTGCTGTGCTTCATCCTCTACAACTGGATGCAGCGCATGGGTACCGCTGACGCCAAGGAGGGCGGCCATGACTGAACCCCGCTTCCAGAAGCGCACGCTGTTCCTGATCGCCTACCTGGTCTTTGCCGTGCTGCCCATCTATTGGATGGTCAACATGAGCTTCAAGACCAATGAGGAGATCCTGTCGAGCTTCTCGTTCTGGCCCCAGCACTTCACCTGGGACAACTACAAGACCATCTTCACCGATCCGTCCTGGTACTCGGGCTACATCAACAGCCTGATCTACGTGGCCATCAACATGGTGATCTCGCTCACGGTGGCGCTGCCTGCGGCCTATGCCTTCAGCCGCTACCAGTTTCTGGGCGACAAGCATGTGTTCTTCTGGCTGCTGACCAACCGCATGACGCCGCCGGCCGTTTTCCTGCTGCCGTTCTTCCAGCTTTACACCACGGTGGGGCTGATGGACACGCACATCGCCGTGGCGTTGGCGCACTTGCTGTTCAACGTGCCGCTGGCGGTGTGGATTCTGGAAGGTTTCATGAGCGGCATCCCGCGCGAGATCGACGAGACAGCCTACATCGATGGATACAGCTTCCCGCGCTTTTTCCTCACCATCTTCCTGCCGCTCATCAAGGCGGGTGTGGGTGTGGCGGCGTTCTTTTGCTTCATGTTCAGTTGGGTGGAGTTGTTGCTGGCCCGCACGCTCACCAGCGTGAACGCCAAGCCCATCGTTGCGACGATGACCCGCACGGTGAGCGCCAGCGGCATGGATTGGGCCACGCTGGCCGCAGCCGGGGTGCTGACCATCGTGCCCGGTGCCATCGTCATCTGGTTTGTGCGCCACTACATCGCAAAAGGTTTTGCGATGGGCCGGGTTTGATCAAGGAGTCGCCATGTTCGAGTGGATGGCCTGGACCACGCCGGTGGCCGTTTTCTTCACCTGCATCGTGCTCATGCTCATCGGCATGACGGTGTGGGAAATCAAGTGTCCTACGACCGAGCGCAAGGGTTTTCTGCCCATTGCCACGACGCGTGGTGACCGGCTTTTCATTGGCCTTTTGACCGCCGCCTACATCAACCTGGTCTGGGTGGGGTTGGGCGAAAAGATGGTGCAGTGGTTCTCGCTGGAGGTGGAGCCCACCGTGTGGATCAGCTTTGTGCTGTCCATGCTGGTGCTGGGGTTCATTCTGCGCAAAGGCTGAGTCCGTTTTTCGTGGAATGCCGGCCCGAACCTCCCCCGTGGCCGGGGTTCATGGTTGTCAACGGGGAGTCCCATTCAGGAGACAAGTAATGAAAGTTCAATTGAAGGCCGTGGCGTTTGCCGCAACGGCGCTGGTCCTGGGCCAGGCGGCCTGGGCGGGGGAGGCCGAGGCGAAGAAGTGGATTGACAGCGAGTTCCAGCCCTCGACGCTGAGCAAGGATCAGCAGATGGCGGAAATGAAGTGGTTCATCGATGCTGCCAAGAAACTGCAGGCCAAGGGCGTGAAGGAAATCTCGGTGGTGTCCGAAACCATCACCACCCATGAATATGAGTCCAAGACGCTGGCCAAGGCCTTCGAGGAAATCACGGGCATCAAGGTCAAGCACGACCTGATCCAGGAAGGTGACGTGGTTGAGAAACTGCAGACGTCCATGCAATCGGGCAAATCCATCTACGACGGCTGGATTTCGGATTCGGACCTGATCGGCACGCATTACCGCTACGGCAAGATCATGAACCTGACCGACTACATGTCTGGCGCAGGCAAGGAGTTCACCAACCCCGGTATCGACATCAAAGACTACATCGGCACCAAGTTCACCACTGGGCCCGATGGCAAGCTTTATCAACTGCCCGATCAGCAGTTCGCCAACCTGTACTGGTTCCGCGCCGACCTGTTCGAGCGCAAAGACATCAAGGACAAGTTCAAGGCCAAGTACGGCTACGACCTGGGCGTACCGCTGAACTGGTCTGCCTACGAGGACATCGCCGAGTTCTTCACCAACGACGTGAAGCAGATCGACGGTAAGCCCATCTACGGCCACATGGACTACGGCAAGAAGGACCCGTCCCTGGGCTGGCGTTTCACCGATGCCTGGCTGTCGATGGCGGGTACGGCCGACATCGGCGCACCCAACGGCCTGCCGATCGATGAATGGGGTATCCGCGTGGCCGACGACAAGTGCACCCCCGTGGGTGCTTCGGTGGCCCGCGGCGGCGCGACCAATTCCCCTGCAGCCGTCTATGCACTGACCAAGTATGTGGACTGGATGAAAAAGTACGCGCCCAAGGAAGCCACGGGCATGACCTTTGGCGAAGCCGGGCCCGTGCCTGCGCAGGGCCAGATTGCGCAGCAGATTTTCTGGTACACCGCTTTCACGGCCGACATGACCAAGCCCGGTTTGCCGGTGGTAAATGCCGATGGCACACCCAAGTGGCGCATGGCCCCTGGCCCCAATGGCCCCTATTGGAAGCAAGGTATGCAGAACGGCTATCAGGACGTGGGTAGCTGGACCTTCTTCAAGGACCATGATGCCAACCGCACTGCGGCTGCCTGGCTGTACGCCCAGTTCGTGACTGCGAAAACAACCTCTCTGAAGAAGACGGTCGTTGGTCTGACTCCGATCCGCGAATCGGACATCCAGAGCAAGGCCATGACCGACATGGCGCCCAAGCTGGGCGGCCTGGTCGAGTTCTACCGCAGCCCTGCGCGTGTGGCCTGGTCACCTACCGGTACCAATGTGCCCGACTATCCCAAGCTGGCCCAGTTGTGGTGGAAGAACGTCGCGCAGGCGGTCACAGGCGAAAAGACCCCGCAAGGCGCCATGGACACGCTGGCCGACGAAATGGATCAGGTGATGGCACGCCTGGAGCGTGCGGGCATGGAGCGCTGCGCGCCCAAGCTCAACAAGAAGGAAGACCCCAAGAAGTGGCTGAGCGACAAGCAAGCGCCGTGGGCCAAGCTGGCCAACGAAAAGCCCAAGGGTGAAACCATCAACTACAACACCTTGCTCCAGGCCTGGAAGGACGGCAAGGTGCGCTGATACCAGCACGGCGGCACGGGCGGCTTCGGCCAGACCTCTGCCGCCTGCGGGTTGATGTGCAAAGTCCCACAACGGCATCCAGGCGCAATACGGTTTTTTCCATGACGCAAGACCACACCCCCCTGACCACTTCGCGTGCCGATCTCTTGGCGCGGCTGGAGGAGGAGCGCACCTACGATCTGGCAGTCATTGGTGGTGGCGCCACGGGTTTGGGCGTGGCGCTGGATGCCGCGGTGCGTGGGTTCAGTGTGGTGCTGGTGGAGTCGCATGACTTTGCCAAGGGCACTTCTTCCCGCGCCACCAAGCTGGTGCATGGTGGGGTGCGCTATCTTGCGCAGGGGAACATTGCGCTGGTGCGCGAAGCCTTGCACGAGCGCACCACCTTGTTGCGCAATGCCCCCCACCTGGCGCAGCCTTTGGCGTTTGTGATGCCCTCGTACCGGTGTTGGGAGTCCCCGTTTTACGGGGTGGGACTGAAGATGTACGACGCCCTGGCCGGCAGTGCCGGGCTGGGTGCCACCGAATTTCTAGGGGTGCAGCGCACCCTGCAGTGTTTGCCCACGGCGCGGCCTGATGGGCTCAAGGGCGGTGTCAAGTACTGGGACGGTCAGTTCGATGACGCCCGCTTGGCCTTGGCGTTGGCGCGCACGGCCGCTCGCCATGGGGCGTTGTTGGTCAACTATTGCGTCGCGCGTTCGCTGGTGCACGATGCGGGCAAGGTCAGCGGTGTGCTGTGTGAAGACACTGAAACCGGGAAGGCGTACAAGATCCGTGCCCGCTGTGTGGTCAACGCTACCGGTGTGTGGGTCGATGCCCTGCGCCAGCAAGACAGCGAGGCCACGCATCGCCCAGTCCGTCCCATCGTGGCACCCAGCCAGGGGGTGCATGTGGTGGTGGATCGGGAATTTCTGCCCAGCGACCATGCGCTGATGGTTCCAAAGACTGCCGACGGACGGGTGCTGTTTGCCGTTCCGTGGTTGGGCAAGGTCATCCTCGGAACTACCGACAGTCCGCGCAATGACCTTGACCGTGAGCCTGAGCCTTTTCCGCAGGAGCTGCAGTTCATATTGGGTGAGTCGGCGCGCTACCTGCGGCGGGCTCCAGGGCCATCCGACATCCGCAGCATCTGGGTGGGCCTGCGTCCCTTGGTGAAGCCTGAAGACGATGATGGCAACAACACCAAGAGCCTGAGCCGCGAGCACACCGTGCTGGTCAGCCGCAGTGGCTTGGTCACGGTCACCGGAGGCAAGTGGACAACCTACCGGGCCATGGCCGAGGATGTGCTGGACAAGTGCTTCGAGAAGGGCCTGTTGCCTGGGCGTCCTGCCGGCGGCACCGTGCGCTTGCCCTTGGTGGGTACTCCGAGCGGCCCCGTGCAGCACCGCATGTGTGACCCGCAAGGGTGGCATTCCTACGGCAGCGAAGAAGCGTTTGTCCGGGATTTGCCCGGTGCAGCGGCGTCGCTCGGTGGGGAGGTCACCGAGGCCATGGTGCGTTTTGCCGCACGGTTTGAATACGCTCGGACGGTGGAGGACGTGCTTGCGCGCCGCAGGCGGGTTTTGTTTCTGGATGCGCGGCAGGCCGCCGCAGCCGCCCCAGACGTGGCACGCATTCTTCAGGAGGAGACGGGCGTGGATCCTGGCCTGGAGGCCTTCCTTCGGTTGACGGAGCGCTATGTCGCCCTTCCTGGCGCATAAAGGTGTTGACACCCCTGGCGGACTCTGCCACAATGCCAGGCTTCGCTGAGAAAAAGGCGAAATTTCTGCCCATGAAAAGCCCTGCAAATGGTTTGCAGGGTGGACGACGGGCCCAAGACTGACTGGTGGGTGGGTGTCGCAATGCGGCGCTTGGCATCACCGGTGCAAGTTGGGAATATTGAAATGATCCAGACAGAAACTCGGTTAGACGTTGCCGACAATACCGGCGCGAAGTCCGTCCTGTGCATCAAGGTGCTGGGTGGTTCCAAGCGTCGCTATGCCAGCGTGGGCGACATCATCAAGGTCAGCATCAAAGAGGCTGCTCCTCGTGGTCGCGTCAAAAAAGGCGAAATTTACAGTGCCGTGGTGGTTCGTACCGCCAAGGGCATTCGTCGTGGCGATGGTTCGCTCGTCAAGTTCGACGGCAATGCGGCAGTGCTGCTCAACAACAAGCTGGAGCCCATTGGCACCCGCATCTTCGGCCCCGTGACGCGTGAATTGCGTAGCGAGCGCTTCATGAAGATCGTGTCCCTGGCTCCTGAAGTTCTCTAAAGGACGCGCCATGAACAAGATTCGCAAGGGCGATGAAGTGATCGTGCTGACTGGGCGCGACAAAGGCAAGCGTGGCACCGTCACGCTGCGCAAGGATGACTCCCACCTGGTGGTGGAGGGTATCAACCTGGTCAAAAAGCACGTCAAGCCCAACCCCATGAAGGGTACGACCGGCGGCATCGTGGAAAAAGCCATGCCGATTCACCAGTCGAACGTGGCGATCTACAACGCCGCAACGGGCAAGGCGGACCGCGTGGGTATCAAGCTGCAGGCTGACGGTTCGCGCGTGCGCGTGTTCAAGTCCAGCGGTGCTGAAATCAAGACGGCCTAAGGGGTAAGAAATGGCACGACTCCAACAACATTACCGCGAAAAAGTCGCACCCGAACTGATGAAGCAGTTCGGCTACACCTCGCCCATGCAGGTGCCCCGTCTGACCAAGATCACGCTCAACATGGGTGTGAGCGAGGCCGTCGCTGACAAGAAGGTCATGGACAACGCAGTGGCGGACCTGACCAAGATCGCCGGTCAGAAACCTGTGGTGACCAAGGCCAAGAAGGCTATCGCTGGTTTCAAGATCCGCGAAGGCCAGGCCATCGGTTGCATGGTGACCCTGCGCGGTGTGCGCATGTATGAATTCCTGGATCGTTTCGTCACCGTGGCTCTGCCCCGTGTGCGTGACTTCCGTGGTGTGTCTGGTCGCGCATTCGACGGCCGTGGCAACTACAACATCGGTGTCAAGGAGCAGATCATTTTCCCTGAGATCGAGTACGACAAGGTTGATGCACTGCGTGGTCTCAACATCAGCATCACCACGACGGCCAAGACCGACGACGAGTGCAAGGCACTGCTCGCCGGCTTCCGTTTCCCGTTCAAGAACTGAGGCGGCGTATGGCAAAAGCAGCTCTGATCCAGCGCGAACTCAAGCGCGCAAAACTGGCGGCAAAGTATGCAGCGAAATACGCTGAACTCAAGGCCGCAGCATCCGATGCAAAGCGCACCGATGAGGAGCGTGAGGCAGCCCGTCTGGGTCTGCAAAAACTCCCGCGCAACTCCAATCCCACGCGCCAACGCAACCGTTGCGAGATCACCGGTCGTCCGCGCGGCACGTTCCGCCAGTTCGGCCTGGGTCGCGCCAAGATCCGTGAACTGGCGTTTGCCGGTGACATCCCCGGTGTCACCAAGGCCAGCTGGTAAGCAGTCAGGAGAGATTGAACATGAGCATGAGTGATCCCATCGCTGACCTGCTGACCCGCATCCGCAACGCGCAGATGGTGTCCAAGGCCACAGTGTCGGTGCCCTCTTCCAAAGTGAAGGTGGCCATCGCCCAAGTGTTGAAGGACGAGGGTTACATCGACGGCTTCCAAGTGAAGACCGAAGGTGGCAAGTCTGAAATTGAAATTGCCCTGAAGTATTACGCTGGCCGTCCGGTCATTGAGCGTATTGAGCGCGTGAGCCGTCCTGGCCTGCGTGTGTACAAGGGCCATGACTCGATTCCGCAAGTCATGAACGGTCTGGGTGTGGCCATTGTGACCACCCCGAAGGGCGTGATGACTGATCGTAAGGCGCGCGCAACCGGTGTTGGTGGCGAAGTGCTTTGCTACGTGGCCTAACACGAGGCATGGAGGAAAACTGAAATGTCCCGAGTAGGTAAGCAACCAGTGGCCATCCCCGCAGGTGTGGATGTGTCCATCAAAGAAGACCAGATCTCTGTGAAGGGTTCTGGCGGCACCTTGTCGCTGGCGCAGAACGTGCTGGTCAAGGTGTCCAACAGTGAAGGCAAGCTGACTTTCGCGCCGATCAATGAATCGCGCGAAGCCGATGCCATGAGTGGCACGTTCCGCCAGTTGGTGAACAACATGGTGGTGGGTGTGAGCAAGGGTTTCGAAAAGAAGCTCAGCCTGGTGGGTGTGGGTTACAAGGCCTCCGCTGCAGGTAACAAGCTCAATTTGGCAGTGGGTTTTTCCCATCCCGTCAACATTGAAATGCCCGCCGGCATCACCGTTGCCACTCCGACGCCAACAGAAATCCTGATCAAGGGTGCCGATCGCCAGCGCGTGGGCCAAGTGGCCGCCGAGATTCGCGCGATCCGTCCTCCCGAGCCTTACAAGGGCAAGGGCATTCGCTATGCGGATGAAAAGATCACGATCAAAGAGACCAAGAAGAAGTAAGGAGCTGCAACATGCTGAACAAAAAAGAGCAGCGTCTCCGCCGTGCACGCCAGACACGCATCCGCATTGCGCAGCAGGGCGTGGCGCGTCTGACGGTCAATCGCACGAATCTTCATATCTACGCTGCAGTCATCTCTGGCGACGGCAGCAAGGTGCTGGCCAGTGCTTCCACCGCAGAAGCCGAAATCCGCTCCTCCTTGGGTGGTTCGGGCAAGGGTGGCAATACGGCTGCAGCCCAGGTCATTGGCAAGCGTATTGCCGAGAAGGCCAAGGCAGCAGGCGTCGAGAAGGTGGCATTTGACCGTGCGGGCTTCGCCTACCACGGCCGCGTCAAGGCATTGGCCGACGCTGCCCGCGAAGCAGGCCTGCAGTTCTAAGCGGATCGGAATACAAAATGGCTAAATTTCAACCCCGAGTGCAAGACGAAGGTCGCGATGACGGCTTGCGCGAAAAGATGATTGCGGTCAACCGCGTCACCAAAGTCGTCAAGGGCGGTCGCATTCTTGGTTTCGCTGCACTGACGGTTGTTGGTGATGGCGATGGTCGCGTGGGCATGGGCAAGGGCAAATCCAAGGAAGTGCCTGCAGCCGTGCAGAAGGCGATGGAAGAGGCGCGTCGCAACATGGTCAAGGTGTCGCTGAAGAACGGCACGATCCACCACCAAGTGACTGGAAGCCACGGTGCAGCCTCGGTGATGATGGCGCCTGCCCCCAAGGGTACCGGCATCATCGCTGGTGGCCCCATGCGCGCCGTGTTCGAAGTGATGGGTATGACCGACATCGTGGCAAAGAGCCATGGCTCGTCGAATCCCTACAACATGGTTCGCGCCACTTTTGACGCGTTGACCAAGTCCACCACGGCAGCAGAAGTGGCAGCCAAGCGCGGCAAGTCGGTCGAAGACCTTTTTGCCTGACAGGAGAACCTAGATGTCTACACAACAAACCATCAAGGTCCAACTGGTTCGCAGCCCCATCGGTACCAAAGAGTCCCACCGTGCCACTGTGCGTGGTCTGGGTCTGCGCAAGCTCAACAGTACCAGCGAACTGCAGGATACCCCTGCGGTGCGCGGCATGATCAACAAGATCAGCTACCTGGTCAAGATCCTCTGAAAGGTTCATGATGGAACTCAATAGCATCAAGCCTGCAGAAGGTGCCAAGCACGCGAAGCGTCGCGTCGGTCGCGGTATCGGCTCGGGTCTGGGCAAGACCGCAGGTCGCGGTCACAAGGGCCAGAAATCCCGCGCTGGCGGTTATCACAAGGTGGGCTTCGAAGGCGGTCAAATGCCTTTGCAGCGCCGTCTGCCCAAGCGCGGCTTCAAGTCGCAGTCTCTGCGTTACAACGCAGAAGTGACGCTGGCAGACTTGTCCAAGCTGGGTCTGCCGGAAGTGGATCTGCTGGCTCTCAAGCAAGCCGGTCTGGTTGGCCAACTCGCGAAGACCGTGAAAGTCATCAAGACGGGCACGATCTCGACACCGGTCAAGCTCAGTGGCATCGGTGCCACTGCGGGAGCCAAGGCAGCCATTGAGGCAGCCGGCGGTTCTCTGGCCTGATTTTGGGTAGCAATCCGTGGCAACGAGCGCAGCCTCCATTGCAAAAACGGGCAAGTACGGCGACCTGCGTCGCCGACTGGTCTTTTTGCTGCTGGCACTGGTCGTCTATCGCATCGGGGCGCATATCCCTGTGCCGGGCATCGATCCTGAACAGCTGAAACAGCTGTTCAGTGGCCAGCAGGGCATTTTGAACCTGTTCAACATGTTCTCTGGTGGTGCGCTTTCGCGGTTTACCGTGTTTGCGCTGGGGATCATGCCGTACATCTCGGCATCGATCATCATTCAATTGATGACCTATGCTGTTCCCACCTTCGAGCAATTGAAGAAAGAGGGTGAGGCAGGACGTCGCAAGATCACCCAGTACACCCGTTACGGCACCCTGGGCTTGGCCATCTTCCAGTCGCTGGGAATTGCAGTGGCGCTGGAAAGCACGGCTGGTTTGGTGTTGTCGCCTGGTTTTGGTTTCCGTCTGACGACCGTAGTGAGTCTGACGGCGGGCACCATGTTCCTGATGTGGCTCGGCGAGCAGATCACTGAGCGCGGTTTGGGTAACGGTATCTCTATCCTGATTTTTGCAGGTATTGCTGCCGGACTTCCCAGTGCAATCGGTGGTTTGCTGGAGTTGGTGCGCACGGGTGCCATGAGCATCGTTGCATCCATCTTCATCGTGCTCCTGGTGGGTTTGGTGACCTACTTCGTGGTGTTCGTGGAGCGTGGTCAGCGCAAGATTCTGGTGAATTACGCCAGACGTCAGGTAGGCAACAAGGTGTATGGTGGACAGTCGTCTCACCTGCCCCTGAAGTTGAACATGGCTGGTGTGATTCCTCCGATCTTTGCCTCGTCCATCATTCTGTTGCCCGCCACGGTGGTGAACTGGTTCAGTTCCGGTGACTCGATGCGCTGGCTCAAAGATATTTCCGGGGCACTGACGCCAGGACAGCCGGTGTATGTGATGTTCTATGCGGCTGCCATCATCTTCTTCTGCTTTTTCTATACGGCGCTGGTTTTCAACAGCCGGGAGACTGCAGACAACCTGAAGAAGAGCGGTGCATTCATCCCAGGCATTCGGCCAGGCGATCAGACGGCCAAGTACATTGATAAAATCCTGCTCCGGCTGACCCTGATTGGTGCGATCTATATCACCCTGGTCTGTCTTCTGCCCGAGTTCTTGATCATCAAGTACAACGTGCCGTTCTATTTCGGTGGTACGTCGCTGCTGATCTTGGTGGTGGTGACCATGGATTTCATGGCCCAGGTACAGAACTACATGATGTCCCAGCAGTATGAGTCCTTGCTGAAGAAGGCAAACTTCAAGCCTGGTGGCTTGTGATGGGTCCACTCAGCATTGACGGAGTGGTTTGGAGCACTTGGCAATCACCAGTGCAAGTTGGTTTAGGCCCAGTAATCAATGGGTCACAGTGTTTCAGGCAGAGCTTGCCCGAGCGCTAGATCTGGTTTTAGGAGAATGAAATGAGAGTTTCGGCTTCGGTCAAAAAAATCTGCCGCAACTGCAAGATCATCCGCCGCAAGGGTGTGGTGCGCGTGATCTGCACGGACCTGCGTCACAAGCAGCGTCAAGGTTGATCAGGAAAGTATTAGAGGACGCAAATGGCACGTATCGCTGGTATCAATATTCCGCCGCATCAGCACGCTGAGATCGGTCTGACCGCTATCTATGGCATCGGTCGCACCCGCGCACGCAAGATCTGCGAAGCTTGCGACATCGCATATTCGAAAAAGGTCAAGGATCTGACGGACGGCGATCTCGAAAAAATCCGCGACCAGATCGCTCAGTTCACCATTGAAGGTGACCTGCGCCGCGAAACCACCATGAACATCAAGCGACTGATGGACATCGGTTGCTACCGTGGTTTCCGTCATCGTCGCGGTCTGCCGGTGCGCGGACAGCGCACGCGCACCAACGCCCGCACCCGCAAGGGCCCGCGCAAGGGTGCTGCTGCTCTGAAGAAATAAAGACTGAAAGAACGCTATGGCTAAGTCTCCTGCCAATAACGCCGCACAGCGCGTGCGCAAGAAGGTTCGCAAGAACGTTTCGGACGGCATCGCCCACGTGCATGCATCGTTCAACAACACCATCATCACCATCACGGATCGCCAGGGCAATGCATTGTCTTGGGCTTCTTCCGGTGGTCAGGGCTTCAAGGGTTCGCGCAAGTCGACGCCTTTTGCTGCCCAGGTGGCCTCTGAAATGGCTGGCCGTGCCGCCATGGAGCAGGGCATCAAGAACCTGGATGTCGAAATCAAGGGTCCCGGTCCCGGCCGTGAATCCTCGGTGCGCGCTCTGGGCGCGCTGGGTATTCGCATCACCTCGATCTCCGATGTGACGCCGGTTCCCCACAATGGCTGCCGCCCCCAAAAGCGTCGCCGTATCTGATTTTTTCGAAGCCCACCGCCGCCTGCGAACGCTCACGCGACCCAGGCGGCTCCCGCAATGGTTTGCGGTAGTTGATATCAAAGGACACTCAAGTGGCACGTTACCTCGGCCCCAAGGCCAAACTCTCCCGCCGTGAAGGCACCGACCTGTTCCTCAAGAGCGCACGCCGCTCCATTGCAGACAAGTGCAAGTTCGACTCCAAGCCCGGTCAACATGGCCGTACTTCGGGTGCGCGCACTTCCGACTACGGTCTGCAACTGCGTGAAAAGCAGAAGGTCAAGCGCATGTACGGCATCATGGAAAAGCAGTTCCGCCGTTACTTCGAAGAAGCTGACCGCCGCAAGGGCAACACCGGTGCCAACCTGCTCTCCCTGCTGGAGTGCCGCCTGGACAACGTCGTGTATCGCATGGGCTTCGGTTCTACCCGCGCCGAGGCGCGCCAGCTCGTGTCCCACAAGGCCATCACGGTCAATGGCGTGGCTGTCAACATTCCTTCCTACCTCGTGAAGGTGGGCGATGTGGTTGCCGTGCGCGAAAAGTCCAAGAAGCAGGCTCGCATCGTCGAAGCCTTGCAGCTGGCACAGCAAGTGGGTATGCCTGCTTGGGTGGATGTCAATGCCGACAAGGCCGAGGGTGTGTTCAAGAAGGTACCGGATCGTGATGAATTCGGTTCCGACATCAACGAATCGCTGATCGTCGAACTGTACTCTCGCTAATTGGCGGGCAGTCACAGCACGTAAATCGTTCCTGTACCGCGAAGCATCGCGGTACAGGCGCTTCACCAGCCTTACCGGTGTAACGAGCTGGGGGTATTGAGAGGAAGTCTGAATGCAAACAAATCTGCTGAAACCCAAGACGATCAATGTCGAGCAGCTCGGCCCCAACAAGGCCAAAGTGGAACTCGAGCCCTTCGAGCGTGGCTATGGCCATACGCTGGGCAACGCCATTCGCCGCGTGCTGCTCTCGTCCATGGTGGGTTATGCAGCGACGGAAGTCACGATTGCAGGTGTGCTGCATGAGTACTCGTCGATTGATGGCGTGCAGGAGGATGTGGTCAACATTCTGCTGAACCTCAAGGGTGTGGTCTTCAAGCTGCACAACCGCGATGAAGTCACCCTGAGCCTTCGCAAGGATGGCGAGGGCGTCGTCACCGCACGCGACATCCAGACTCCGCACGATGTGGAAATCATCAACCCGGACCATGTGATTGCCCACCTCTCCCAAGGCGGCAAGCTGGACATGCAGATCAAGGTGGAGAAGGGCCGCGGTTACATCCCCGGCAATCAGCGCCGCTACGCCGACGAGGCGACCAAGACCATTGGCCGCATTGTGCTGGATGCCTCTTTCTCGCCTGTGCGTCGCGTGAGCTACACCGTCGAAAGCGCCCGTGTGGAGCAACGCACCGATCTGGACAAGCTGGTGCTGGAGATCGAGACCAACGGTGCCATCGTTGCAGAAGAAGCCGTCCGTGCGTCGGCCAAGATCCTGGTCGAGCAACTCGCCGTGTTTGCGCAGCTGGACGGCGGCGACATCTTCGAAGCACCTGCTTCCGGTACCCGCACCTCTGGCGCAAGTTTCGATCCGATCCTGCTGCGCCCTGTGGACGAGCTCGAGCTCACCGTTCGCTCGGCCAACTGCCTCAAGGCTGAGAACATTTACTACATCGGTGACCTCATCCAGCGCACCGAGAACGAGTTGCTCAAGACCCCCAACCTGGGTCGCAAGTCGCTCAACGAGATCAAGGAAGTCCTGGCTTCGCGCGGTCTCACGCTGGGTATGAAGCTTGAGAACTGGCCTCCCGCCGGGCTCGACAAGCGTTGAAGTTATAATCTTAGGTTCCCTCGCGGGACAGTGCCTTGGGCAGTACCTGATACGGCTGCCCAATTGAACAACATACAAGGAAAGCACCATGCGCCACGGAAACGGCCTTCGCAAACTCAACCGTACCAGCGCGCATCGCCAAGCGATGCTGCGCAACATGATGAATTCGCTCATCGAGCACGAAGCCATCAAGACCACGCTGCCCAAATCCAAGGAACTGCGCCGCGTGATCGAGCCCATGATCACCCTGGCCAAGGTGGACTCCGTGGCCAATCGCCGCCTCGCGTTCAACCGCCTGCGTGACCGCGACAGCGTCACCAAGCTGTTCAACGACCTCGGCCCCCGCTTCAAGACCCGTCCTGGCGGTTACACCCGCATCCTGAAGATGGGCTTCCGCGTGGGTGACAACGCTCCCATGGCGCTGGTGGAACTGGTCGAGCGCGCAGAAGTTGCTGCTCCCGCCGCAGATTCTGCAACGGCAGCCTAAAAGTACGCTATAATTCATGTCTTGCCGCGCGATGGAGCAGTCTGGTAGCTCGTTGGGCTCATAACCCAAAGGTCGGAGGTTCAAATCCTTCTCGCGCAACCAATAAAATCAAGCACTTAGCTTGTCGTCAAGGCTCACTTCGGTGGGCCTTTTTGTTTTGTGTCGAGGTTTGTGACGAGGTCTGTGTCGTCACAATTGCGGGCCTCAGTGCTAGTGACCATTGGGTATGCGTCGAGTATCCGGAGTCAAGAGCTCAAGAGCTCAAGACGTCAAGAGTGGTGGAGCTTCGCATGCTACTAAACATAGCTCCAGCGCCGTTGGCCTCAAAGTAGGACCGGCGCATCTACTTCGGCATTGCAGCGGGAGCTGACTTTCGAACCTCCCTGGCGAACGACCCGTCTCGGCGGCACACCCGTCATTTAGGGTCGGCCTATCGCTACGTCGTAGTCCCAGCGTTGCTACGCAATTGCTTCGGCAACATCTTGTTCAGCTCCTCGTCGGTGAAGAAAAGCTCCTCCGCATTCTTGAGCGCCTCTTGCGCATCGCTGTAGGCCTTGCTGTTGGTTCTCGGCGCGGCCTTGTAGATGTCTTCCAACTCGGCGTTCAGGCGGTCGCGTTGCTGGCGAACTTCCTCGACCGGTCGCCCGTCTTGCAGGTCGACCAGCAGGCTGAGGAGAGCCTCGCGTGCGCCCCACAGCTTTGCACCGACCTCGGTGTGCAGCTGCGCCTGCTCGCCCAGGGATGCCTCTTTGAAGTACAGGGCGCAGCCGGCCAAGATGGCCGACAGGACCGCACCGACCGCCGTCGCGGCCTCGCTCTTGCCAAAGAGTGCTACCAGCAGGCTGGTGGTCGTCGCTGCCGACAGCACGATTTCGATGAGCTTGATGCGCTTGTACTTGGTGACATAGCCGTCTGCCATCTTCTGATGGGTCTTGTGCGTGTACGCGGCACGGCCATACATCTCGCGCAGCTGCCCCTCCAGGACGATGGACGGATTAGCTGGGGAAGTCGATGCCATAGATGCCCCTGTAGAGTTGTTTTGCGCTGTAGTCATAGTTGTTCTGCTGGTATTCGATGGCTTCTTTCGTACGCAGTTCGGCCTGGCGGGCCTTGTACTGGAAGCCGCTGCCGTACACCCAAGAGCCGCTGCCCGGCGCCGTCCAATACGTCTTGCCGGCATCCTGGCCCGCCAGGAAGGCGAAGAAGTCCCTGGTCATCCAGTCGTAGTAGACGTAGGACTTGTCCTTGTACGCCCAGCCATTGATGAACTGGTAGGCCAAGGTGTCGATGAGCATCCCGCTCATAGAAACGTTGTTCTGGTCGCGCCACGCACGAGCCATACGCGCCAGCTCCACCAGGTTGCCGTTGCACTCGATATTCCGCGTGCTAAAGGCCGTCATTTCCTGCTTCGGCTTGCAGGCGCGCCAAGAGCCGCCGTTGTTGGTGTCGGCGAACGTGTAGCCACCTTCTGTGTTCAGGAACGCCGGCAGGACCTCGAACTTCACGCCATCATCAAACCGAAGAACAACGACCTGCCCATCCCCACCGATTTCGGTGACCGAGTAGGTCTTCTGGATTGACGCGCGCACATGGGCCAGCAGGGCCGACTGCCCGTTGCCGGCGTGACCGTTGAACCGGGCGTACAGCTCGTTGGGCAGCTCGTACAGCAAGTCGACGTCGCTCACGCTCGGGATGGCCGTCGAACGCCCGTAAGAGCCCACGTAGAAGCGGTAGCTCGTCTTCGAGTCGAGGCCGCGCAGGTCAGCGTTCAGCTGGCCAACGATGCGGCCTGTGCGGTAGCCAATAGAACTACGCTTCTCCGTGCCGATGCGGATGTTCCCGCAGAAAGTTTGGAACCAATCACCTACTCCCATTGAGCCTCCCTAGGCTGCGTGTTGATACTGACCGCTCAAGTTTTAACGCCAGACAGGTCTTCCAGCAGACCACGTGCTTGGTCGTACCCCGGCAGGTCGGCGCGCAGGCTGCGAACCAGCTCATCGACGTGCTCAGCAACCTGGGCACGGATGGTGTTTTCGGACGGGCTACCGACCGGCCGAAGGCGCATGAATGGAATGCCGGCGGCTGCGAACAGGCGGTCCTTCTTGTTGTCATTCCGTTGCTGGCGCTCGGTGTCGTGCCAGACCGAATCGACCTCGATGGCCAACATCGGCAGGTACGTCGTCGAAGACACAACGACGATGTCGACGCTCGCCCGAAGGTAGTAGCCGAAGTCGTCTTCGCTCACCAGCTCCTTCATCCGGTCGAAGCTCATGACGCTCTGCAGCGAGCAGTTTGGGAACACGAGGTGGTTGGGGCACAGCTGCACCAGCACCTGGTAGATGGTGAATTCGCGCTGGCTGTTGAACACCTGCTTGACCGAGCTCGTTCCCTGGGAGCGAACAATCCTGCCAATGACCGCGTGCTGAGACTCGCGTTCAAGCAGCGGTGCGATGTGCGGGTTGATGCGGAAGGTCTTGTCCGTGACCAAGAGCATCCCAAGCTCGACCAGCTTGTCGTAATGTCGACCGGCCCAGGTCAGGTCCATGCCGGCGTACTCGGCCACCTCGGCCAGGCCGTTGTAGCTCTTGATGCTGGCGAACACGCTGAGCAGCTTGCGCGCAGGTGCGGTCAGCGACGGCCAACGACTCACCGCCGTCCGCTCGAACTGGTCGCGCTTGTTCAGCGTGGCAAGGCGCGCCTTCGCATCCGTCAAGAGCTGCTGCACCACATCGCTACGACTCGACGTCGGCATCTCCTCTTGAAGCTTGTCGACGAACTGCTGCACTTGGCCCAGGTCCTCGGACCGCGCCCAAAGCAACTTGGCGTTCTTCACGCTGACGTCGGGCAAGTTCTCGGCAGTGTCGATGTCGATGAGGTAGTAGTGCAATGCATCGTCAGGGTCGCCCGCGACCTGCTCGAGGTAGCCCAGGCGGAACGAATGCTTCTTCTCAAGAAGGTCATCACCGAAGTCGCGGGCCAGCGGCAGCAGTTGGGCCCGTACCTTGTCGCCAAGTTTGGACAGCGCGTCGAAGATGTCCCCTACGACCTCGAGCCACATGCGCCGGGTCTTCTCGGCCATCTGCTCACGCACCGCCGACAGCTGCTCGAGTGCATCGAGTACCGGCCAGGCCTCGGGCTCATCAAGGTCCTCGCCGCTGAGGTCGCCTGAGTAGTAGTTCTGCGGCATTGGCACGCCAGCACTTGTCGCTCGATGCATGGCGTCGAGCAGCAGGCGCATCCGACCGGCCACACCTTGGATGACGTAGGCCGCCGCGAGCTGGAAGGACAGGCTCTGCTCGCATAGCCAGGCAAGGCCCGGCATGTCCTGGTCGCCGTTGTCTTCGTCCTCCAACGGGGAGTACTGGGTGCTGGCGGTGAAAATCCGATAGAGGCTCTCGAGCTCGGCTCGCCGTGTGAAGTCCTCGGACGAATGTTCGTACAACCGCAACAGCAGGTCACCGACCGACGTCATGTGCAGCCCTGACATTCCAACGTAGATTTCCCGCACCCCGTCGGACAGCGTCATCGTCAGCTGCACCCCGAACCAATGCGCGTCAGCGTCGGCGAACCGCATCAAGGCGCGCACCGCGAGCGACAAATGCTCGTCCACGTCGGCGGGCACGGCCGACAGGGCACAAAGCACACGGCGAAGCCCTTCACAGGCATCGCAGGCGAACGGCTCTGAGAAGCGCTGCAACAGGTCGGCGAAGCCCTCTCCGGGGGTGTGCCCGAGCATCCACATGAAGGCCCAGGCGCGCGGTGTCAACTGCAGTTGCGCACGGCCCGACGATTCGTCCTTGGGCAAGGCGATGAGGGTGCCCTCGCTCGGGCATGGAAGCCGGAGAAGCGCGTCACCAACTCGCCCGTAGTCCCACGGGTCCGCCATCATCAGGTCGAGGTCCAGCTTCAGCACGGTGACGAGTGCACGGCCCTCTTCATCGAGGGCTTCGCCCAGCTCTGCCGCCGCATAAGCTTCGCTGAGCGCCAAGGTGAGGTCTGGAAGGGCCGCCAGCGTCTCCTGGTCAGCGGCCGACATCTCCTCGCCCCGTCGCCCCTCCTGGGCCCTCAACAGCATCAACGCGCGCCTGCGAAGCTTCCGCAGCCAATCGACATTCGTCAGCTCCATACAGGCACGCGACAGGCGCCGGAACGCTTGTGCGCAATCGTCAATCGACCAGCCCAGCGTGTCGAGGTACAGGTCGAACTCGAGCTGCAGCGTATGCAGCGCCTCGACGCGGCCGGCCAGTTCCTTGAGCGCGCCCTCGTACTCCTCGCGTACCTCCCTTGCCAGCTCGTAGGGGGACCGAATGCCGGGCGGATAGAGGCCAAGAATCTTTGCCCGCAACAGCCACACCTCGGCGGATTTCCGGTCGTCCTTGTGGATGGCCGTCAGCGGCACGCGACCCAACGCAAGGATTTCGGCCCATGCCTTGTTGTCAATGTGCGCTCGAGCCGATGCCTGCATGTCCGCCAAGCGGAACTGCGGCTCCGGCGGGGCATCCGGTTCAACGGCTACTGCGTTGACCGCTGCCGCGACAGCGGTTGTTGCCTGTGGCTTATTCTTGGACTTCTTGCTCATGCGCCCTCCTCGATGCGGTCGATGTCCAGGTAGATGGCGTGCCCAAAGGCGAACGACCACACGCCAGGCAGCTTTTCGATGACTCCTTCAGTGGAAACCAGGTGCGGCATCACGCCGACATACATCTCCAGCCCAAGCTCCGCAAGCTTCAGCCGCAGCCCCTCGCCGTCGCCTGCATAGCAGAGGTACGGCAGCGGGTCATCACGGTCGACGAACTGACCGAGCTGCTGCATCTTCTGGATGCGGATGGAGGCGCTGAAGTCTTCGATGGCATCGCGAATGCCCTCGACCTGGTCGGGGGTTAGGTCTCGCGGCGTCCGGTAGCGCACGAAGTCCACGCGCGGCATCAGCGCGCGGATAAGGGTGTCATCGACGGCCTTGGCCAGCTTCGCCCGCGGCGGTGAGGCAAATAGCTTGTTGGGGTCCTTCAGCTTCAGGTGCTCGGCCAACGTCATGACGAAGCCGACTTTCACCTCGGGAACCTTTTCCTGCTCGATGCCCGTCTCGGCGCAGAACGAGTCCCAGTCGTGGCCAGCGTCGTTCAGCGCATGGAAGACTCGATGCAGATCGACGCGGTAGGTGTCATCCGGGCCGCTCAGGTACTTCAGTTGCTTCGTGACGTGGTGGTGCATCACCTTTCCGCCGAGGATGCGCCTCGCCAAGCGGTAGCGACGAAGAAGCTTCTCGGACTCGGCCTCGGTGAGCATCGAGTGAGTCTGCCCAGGTACATAGTCGTCGGGGTGCAGGGTCGTCATCTGCCACACGTAGCGGCCCTTGCCGACACACCAGGCGGCCTCCTCCAGGGAAATTTCCGGCGGCTGGCCCTTCGCCTCATCCATTACGGCCAGCTCGAGCTGGGACCAGCACGTCATCTCGTCGCCGCGGGCGATTTCGAACCCGTCGCCTGGCACCAGCTCGTTGTCCTCGCGAAGGAGCACCAGCTCGGAATTGCAGGTGTCGTCGGGCGTGACGGACTGCGGGATGGCCGGCAGCCTCGCCAACACTTCGGGTCCGTGTCGACCGCAAATCTGGAGCGTGGCCACCCCGTCCAGGATGGCCTTGTCGGTTTCCTCCAACCGCCTGCGGACCATCTCGAACGCCGCCGGCGCCTCGGTCAGCCAGTCCTGCGTGCCGCCCAGCGGAGTGATGGACAGTGCCGGCACCATGTTAGTCTCGCCAGCGATGCTGTCCTTCTTCGGCTCCGGCACGCAGACCAGGATGAAGTCGCTGCCGAACCGAACCTCGAACACCTTGGTAGGCTTGACCTGATGCCAAGCCTCGAGCCACTCGGCGAGCCGCGGCGCGAGCTCGTGCCAGCTGGAGAACTCCTCCTCCGGCGCCTTGACCACCATAGTGAGCTTGAGCTTCGGGGTGAGCGGCTCCCGATTGAGGGCGTGCCAGCTGGACCGGCCGAGGATGCGGGACGCGGCGTCCAGCGCTGCCGTGTGCTTGAGAGCGACGCCCGTGTCGCTCAGAGCTTTGCGCAGGCGCTTGGCCAGGAGCTTGGGGTCTTCATCGGGCTGGGGCTGGAGGCCTTCGACGACCTTGAGCGCGGCCTCGGAAGTGAAGCGGGGCACCTTGAGATGGACGTAGGTCCACAGGGCTGCGGCCGTAGCCTGCAGGTCTTGAGGGGAGGCGGGATGCGCCGTCGGCGCAGCAGTGGTTGCCATGGATGAACTCCTAGAGAGCATCGAGGGACGGCACGCGTTGTCCGGCTCTCCAAGTGGAGGTCATCGAGCCGGGGAAAGGGGACTCTCGCAATCCAACTGGCTTTGCCGTGCCGGACAGGGTCCGGTGCGTGCACTGACGGGCGCCAACTTGCCCACGATTCGGCTTGAACCGCAGGTAGATCGTAAGAAGGAGCGGCTACCGGTGTCAACTACTAATGGAGCACCTTCGTCAGGTCTCACTTACGCCTGACATTCAGCTTTGCGAACTCGAGTGACTGCACCCAGACTTAAACCGACGTCAACATTGCACCACGATTGCACGCCCAGGCAAACATTTCTAGAATTTGCCGCCCACAACCATCCACCGGAGGATCGAGTCCCATGCGCCACTGATGCGGCCGTCAACGCGACGGCAAATCTCCACTGCCCCCACGACGCGGGGGAGCTCTTAGCATCTTTGGACCATGTATGGCGATTTCTCATCTCTCCCTGGAGGGCGTGTTCTACGTCCTGCCGAACTGCGAAACGCTTTTTTCCGATCTCAACGAAAACTTTGACCAGCGGCACACCGGCCTGGTCGGACGCAATGGCAGCGGCAAGACCGTTCTGGCGCGCATTCTTTCGGGCCAACTGCAGCCCACCCGTGGGCGCTGTGTGCGAACAGGTGCAGTGCATTACCTCGCCCAACAGGTCAGCCCACGCGCGGACACCACCGTTGCCGATGTGGCAGGCGTGCAAGGCGTGCTGGATGCGCTCAAGCGCATCGAGGCCGGCAGTTCCGCGCTGGCGGATTTCGACGTGGTCGCCGATCGATGGGACATCGAACAGCAGCTTGGGCAGGCACTGGCGCAGCAAGGTCTCAAGCACCTGGATGCCAGCACACCGGCCGGCGTGCTCAGCGGCGGTGAGGCAATGCGGGTGACCTTGATTGGCGCCCAACTGTCTAACGCGGATTTCCTCATCCTGGACGAACCCAGCAACCACCTTGACCAGCACAGCCGTCGGGCCTTGATCGAATGGCTGCATCACTGGGAGCGCGGACTGCTGGTGATCAGCCATGACCGGCAGTTATTGGCGCACATGGATCGCATCGTCGAGTTGTCCTCCCTGGGCTTGCGAAGCTACGGGGGCAACTATGCTTTCTATGCGCAGGCCAAAGCACAGGAAAAGCAAAACGCACTCGCCGAACTCGACCGCGCCAAGCTCGATCGACGGCGCGAAGAGCAGTCCATGCGGCAACAGCGCGAACGTCAGGAGAAGCGCCAGGCGCGAGGCACACGCAGTGGCAAGCAGGCTAACCAGGCCAAGATCCTGCTCGATCGCCAAAAGGAGCGCAGCGAACAATCCATGGGGAAACTGCGCCGACTGCAAGCGGATGCGCGGCTCGAACTGTCACAGCGCGTGCGCGAAGCAGCCGCACAGGCTGCAGACGACCTGAACATCCACTTGCACGAGTCCCCCAATCCTGGAGTTGCCCCACGCAATGTGGCAGAGCTGGAAAACGTGGAACTGCCGTTTGTGCCCCAGGCGACTCGTACCATCAGCATGCTGGTGGGAGGGCAGCAGCGCATCGGATTGCTGGGCCCCAACGGTTGCGGAAAATCCACCCTACTGAAGGTGCTTGCCGGCCGAATCGAGCCCATGGCAGGTGTTTGCAGGGTTACCGACCCCGTGGCGTATCTCGACCAAGGGCTGGACATCCTGGATGCGCAGTTCCCGGTTCTCGGCCAACTGCAGGCTGTGAATCACACCCTGAGTGAGGGTGAACTGCGGACGCGATTGGCACAACTGGGACTGGACGCGCCAAAGATTGCAATGCCCAGCGGATTGCTCAGCGGCGGAGAGCGCCTGAAGGCGGCCCTGGCCTGTGTTCTCTATGCAGACACGCCGCCGCGCTTGCTGTTGCTGGACGAGCCCAGCAATCACCTGGATTTGCCCTCCGTGCAGGCGTTGGAGAGGCTGCTGGCAAGCTACCAGGGAGCGCTGGTCGTTGCATCGCATGAACATGCCTTTTTGGAGCAACTGCGGCTGACGGATCTGTTGGTGCCTGGCGCCGAAGGTTGGGCACTCATGCCTGTTGACCACCTGGCTGCATGACTGCCCTTTGTGATGGCGGAAAAATCAGGGAATCATCCGTTGGGATGAGTCACTCATCTTCTTCCAAAACGGGCAGATCCATGAAGCCAGCCCCACAGTTCACAGACCAAGGCCTGTGCTCAAGCACGGTCGATACCCGGTGAGTGGAACTGCAGGAGCTTCTGGTGCAATGCATCTCTCGCAAGGGAACAAGACAGCCCCATAGATCCATCACAGGCAATCAGATGCGCCTGTGCCGATTCGGGCCAGTCCTCGATATCGTCATCCAGAGCTACCCAATGCCTTGGCTTTCTTCTCTGGGCGTCCGCCAAGACCTGCACGCCTCGGGGGCTGCTACGAAACGATGCAAGGGTCCAAGGATCCGCGCCATGCACCCGTTTGTGAAAAGTGCCCCCGATGAACCTTGTTCGCAACGAATAGGGAAGCAATTGGAGGGTCTTGCTGTAGCCCGGCCGAATGCACCAGGTACTGCTGAGCACCAGGGCCACCGCAGGAAAGGGCGCAAGCACCTCTTCCAAGTGGGGAAGCCACTCGAAAAGCGTATGGCCCGCCGCCTGGTAAGGGCTCATGTAGATGCCCTTGCGGGGATGCCAGAGCACCGCCTCGTGGTGGACGACGCCATCCAGATCAAGGTAGAGCACGACGTCAGCACTGCGCGGCGCTGATGCCGGGATGTAGGGAGTAGCGCTATTGAGCGTCTGGCGGACCATGCAGCGATTTTGAAGCGGCCTGGCCGACCTTGCCAGTCGTTCTGGCGCCGATGCCAAGAAATTCCAACGAAGTGCATCCCCAATACTTGGAAAGAGGCTGGCTCGGAGCCGTACTTGCACCATGCCCGTGGCCTCTGGTGTTCATTTTTTTGCGATGTTCACGGAACGTGAACAAGACAAAAAAATGAACAAGCTGATCGCTCCCGGTATCTGACCCAATCGCCAGCCAATGGGTAGCGCATGACAAGTAGCAACGCGGCTTCCGTTAGTGCACCTGAAGACCTTGGCCTTGCCCCCGGTCCTCAATGGCTGTAGCCTTCCCCGCATGGAACACGCGAAGCCTACTTTTTGCGGATTGGACGCTGATCAGGTAACTCAGCTCGCCAGGGACGCTGTGGCCAACGCGATCGTATCGACTGCACGCGCCGGCATCCCCCTCACCGGGATGGTCGATGGCTGCGTGCAAACGATCCAAGCCTCGGACCCATGCATTACAAAGTTCCTGCAGGAGCAAAGCGCTGGCCTTGGTGTCCCGTCCATCCAGATCGAACGTGATCCAGACACGGGATTGCTGGTGGGCAATGTGCCAGGAATCCCAGGTGCGTACACCCAAGGTGAAACCGTCGAAGAACTCTGCGCACACCTGACAGAGGTATTGGAGATGCTGCAGGAACACACCGCAGTCGCCCTCAAAAGACCTCTACCCGAACATGCGCTGGATTCAGGCGCATTGGGTGTGGTGGTTCACGTCTATGGGCAAGGTGCTGCTTATGAGGTGGAGTTCTTGACGCAGGATGGGCATACCGTCTGCGTCGAGACACTCCAACCGGAGAATCTGGCTCCAGCACCGCTTTCTGCCATGGGTGAAGATGCACGACAGGACTTGCTTCAGAGCGAAGAAAGTCGCAAGAAGCCTCGACTACCCTGATCAACTTCTATCCGTTGGGCGTGTCATCGTGCCTTTGCTGACGAGGTCAGCAACTGCCGCACCCGCGCAAAACCCTCTGGAGTTTTGGCCACCTCTTCAGGCGTCATGCCCTCCAGTGCCTGGTTGGGAGCATCCAGCCAGCGGCGGGCTGCAAGCAGGCTTCCTTTGGCCAGGATGGCAAGGTGGTCGAGCTCTTCGAGGCGCTCATAGTCTGGACTGCCGAATTCAGCCCCCACGGGAGCCATGCGATCCCAGTCCTGCAGCAGATCCTGCTGCTCTCTGTCGCCCATATCATTCGTGGTGGCAGTCCGGGCTTTTGTCATCGCCATACATCCCTCGCAGGTTGTGCCCTGAACAATTGCGCTGAGTGTTCACACCGCTCTTTTGGGTAAGGATCCACATGAAGAATCCGCATTATGAGTCTCTGGGCAGGCGCATGCGGGAGTACCACCGCACGCACCAGTGGCGCCTGTCAGAGGGTGGCCTGTACATCCCTCATGCGTACTGGAACATGGGGCCCGACAGCCTTTCGTACTGGGATGACGTGGGCTTCATCCTCAATGGACGGCGCGTCATGGTGTGGTGGCGGCATCCTCGGGACATTTACAGCGAAGCCATCTGCTCCCTGGCTTGGGAAGAGTCTGGTGACGATCCCCGGGATCGCTGGTTGTTCGAAGGGGGAACCCAAAACTACAAGATGGTTGGCAAATCGGGCCAGCGAAAAAAGCGGAGCAGTTACACCAGTCGCGAGCCTTCGGAGGCGCAGAGCCAATACTACGCCAAGCTATTCCAGATTGAAGCGCGGTTGATGCGGGATGGGATCGACTTGGAAGTTCGCCCGTCATGGAAATGGGAGCGTCTCAGTTGGGCCATGGGTGTGACCCTGGTGGCACCGCTTGAAGTGCGCAACGAGCAAGAGGTCGCAGAAGTGGCCCACCTGGCCCGCAACCTCATCTTGCACAAAACCACGTTGTCACAGCAATTCCCGGGCTTTGTGTATGACAGAGCGAGCTGGCTGCGCGATCAAAGTCGAGAGCCAACGACCGTTTCTTCCTCCTTGGCAATGATGGCTTGCGAAGGAAGCCAGTCTCCATCTGTATCGGAGTGATCAACCATGGTGCTGCCAGCTTCAAACTGCTCCATGGAACACATTCGAGTTGACCAGAATGCTGCGTAGGGCTACAAGGACACATCATGAAAGCACTTTCGGACCCCATCTTCATTGGCACCATGGTTTTCAGTGGCGTCATGATCCTCGGCTACTTCTCTTCAAAGTGGCAGAGGACTCACATGCAGGATCGTGCGAAGGACGAGAGGTAGCTCCTGGGCGGTTACCGAGCAAGCCAAGCCGACTTCACGACTTGGGTTCAAGCGCGGCGGCCCAAGCGCTGCAAGCTGAGAGACAACGGTGCGTTGGCTCGCAACGTCGCTGCCAAACTGCGCATGTTCTGGTCGCCGGAGCAAATCGCTGGCTGGCTTAAACATATTTATTCACGCGCCGAGAGCCTGCAATTGGGTGATTACGCTGGTGTTGCGCAGAAGTGGTCGAAAGCCATTTGCGCAGGCTGACCTACTGGTGGCTGATGCAGGAGGGAGGGCTACCATGCCTGTTGAGATTGTGTTGCGTATTGACGCAGGCAAAGGTACGCTGGCACCATGAACATTTGTGATGTTGCCAGACAGTCAGTTCGGAACTACTTTGCTCCCTTGGTATGGGTATGGCGTGCGATCCATCGTCCTCGGAGCAAATCTTAGGGCAACGCTGAACAAGCTGTCGAAATTTGCCATGGGGCACTGAACGACTCAGTTGTTTGGATGTTTTGGTCTCTCGCGCCGCCCATTTGGGCAGTTCGCGGGGCCTTCAGGCCCGATTTCCGCCCTTACGGGTGCACCTGTCCCAGCAATTGCCCCTGGCAAAGGTAGATGTCGGCCAGCGCCAGGGCCGTGGATGCGCGCGTGGCGTTCTTCTGCAACCCGCGTGATGGCTCTCAGAATCCACGAATCGGCTTGGCCCTCTCGGGCGGGGGAACCAAGGCGGGGATCAAGTGTCCCTCAGGGGTAGTGTTTGACCACTCAGTGGTAGTCGCTTTCTCTCTGTTGCCGAATGGTGCCGATGTGGACTCGACCAGCAGCCTTGATTTCAAATAGCACGACATACCCGGCTGCACCAAAAGGAAAAATCAGCTCTCGCACAAATGGCCCATCATCTGTTTTGCGGCAACTAAACGGGCAAATGGCCAAAAATTGGCACGCCTGCCGTATTGCCTCAATCGCATTAGTTGGATTCTCAAGAACACCAGTCGGACTGTTTAGTTTTCACCCAAAGGCGAAATCAAAAAATCTTCTAAGATCCACCTCGGCCTCGCGGCTGAAAACGATCTGATAATTCACTTGCTAAGGCCCCCTTGCCCCTTTCGCGCAGCAGCAACCTTTGCTTCAAGTTTGGCCAAAACGGTCTCCGCTGGAATCCAGTCGCCATCCGCCTCTGACCGCGCAATTGAAGCCAAGCCACGACGCACGAACTCGGTTTGATCGCGGCGGCGAGACACCTCTTTTTGTACCGCACTTTCGACCAACGAAGCCATGGTTTCGCCATCTCCAAGCGATTGCTCGATCTCTTGGCGAAATGCTAACTCGATGCGAATTGGCGGGATTGTGGCTGTTTTCATGATTGGACTGTATCGCGTTTGCGATACTGAGTCAGTTTGCATTTTCTGTTCATGCCGTGCATGCTCCATGAAGGCTCTATGCCGTTTCGTGTGGAACCCAACACCGACAATGGCTGCATCCATGTGGGCAGCGGGTGCCCATGATCGGGGGGTGAAGTGAGTGTTGGAGTG
>Ga0208826_1000486_pt1 | contig 41430 bp, 25 predicted proteins | sample AD_UKC115_MetaG_FD_184451 | JGI IMG/M metagenome (GOLD analysis project Ga0208826, IMG submission 184451) | Active sludge microbial communities of municipal wastewater-treating anaerobic digesters from Hong Kong - AD_UKC115_MetaG (SPAdes)... | ecosystem: Engineered > Bioreactor > Anaerobic >...
GGGGAACTCGAAGGTAATCAAGAAGGAACTGCAGAAGGAACAACAGAGGGTACACAAGAAGGGGAACTCGAAGGTAATCAAGAAGGAACTGCAGAAGGAACAACAGAGGGTACACAAGAAGGGGAACTCGAAGGTAATCAAGAAGGAACTGCAGAAGGAACAACAGAGGGTACACAAGAAGGGGAACCCGAAGGGAGTCAAGAAGGGGAAATTGAGCCAAATGTATCAATTATGGGTTGGATAAAAAATATCTCGGAGAACCCTATTGGTTATGCAAGAATAGAGTTATTAAACACGGCATTCAAGGTGTATTCCGACCCTTCAGGTTTATATACCATTAATGATGTTCCCGATGGAACTTATACTCTATTCGTTAGCAAAGAAGGGTATGCAAATTACTCGATACAGATTGAGACTGGAAGTGTTAAACCTCTTACTGTAAATGTAACCTTGATACAAGAGAAACTTGTTGATACCCTTTCAAATTCGGAATCGGGTGGAACAGTTGTTGATGAAGTAGGAAATGAAATCAACTTTCCTCCGAACTCTTTATTTACCGGGTCAGGTGAGCCTGTAATTGGCGATGTAGATGTATATATAACTCCACTCGATTTAACAAATCTGGGTGAGGTTAAAGCATTCCCCGGCGGATTCCGAGCCCTTGCCCAAACAAAAGATGGTGAACAATTCGTTTCATTGGAATCGTTTGCTCTTGCTGATTTTACCATTAAACAAAATGGGGAGGAATTAGTTCTGAACACGGCAGCAAAACAAAATAATCCCGCAGAAATATCTCTTGCCCTGCCTGACAATACCCCATTGACAAATGGACAGGAAGTCCCCTTATGGTATTTTGATGAAGAACAAGGAATCTGGATACAAGCAGGCACAGGCATTGTTGTTGAAGAAGGTGGGAAGAAATATTATACCGCACAGATTCAACATCTATCCTGGTGGAACTGTGATGCTCCAATTACAGACAAGACCTGTATTACAGGTGTTGTCAAAAATGACGAGGGAGACCCTGTCGCAGGTGCAGTTGTCAATGCAATTGGAGTTTCTTATAATGGTATAACCACAGGATATACAGATGATACAGGTTCCTTCTGTGTAAATGTTAAAGGAAATTCAACAGTCAAAGTTGAAGTTTTATTACCTGGTGCTCGGACCACTGTATTTATTGAAGAAGTTAACGCAAAGGGTATCGGGAATTCTTGTGAAACAGGTAATTGCATTAACATAGGAGAAATCACTGCCGATTTTGATTCCTGTGTTCAGGGAAAAGTAACAAATAATGATGGAACACCGGTACCAAATGCAGTAGTTCGTTCCTCTTTAGGCACAGAAACGACCACGGATAACGAGGGAAATTATTGCCTCAATGCAATTTCCAATGTGCCTATCGCCGTTTTTGTATTGACTCGCCCACCCGTTACAGTGATAGGAGAAGAGAATACGAGTTGCACAGCAGGGAACTGCACCGTAGCAGATATTATAGTTGAATACCCCCAGGAGGGTTCTTATGTAGGAGTGATAACAATAACTCAACAGAAAATAGAAAGTTATGTCAAATTTTCTCAATATTATATTTCTCCCAGTGCCCTTTTTGTTTCTTTTCCATCTAGTACCCTACTCGATATAGATGACCAATGCTCCATCACACAGCAAGAATATCATTATGAAGAAGGTGAAGAATGGACAGACCTTTTGGAGGGGATTAATTGGTCAGGCCTTGACCCCGGAAGTCCCGGCGCATTTTCATTTGATACTATAACTATTAGAATGTTAAGAGGAGCAGATGTTTATGGCCAAGAAATACCAGAGATACTTAGCCCTATAATGTATTCCATGTTTACTGCCGTCCCTGACTCATATCAAGACCTATACACCAATACAGAGCAAATTGAATACACCTTCTCCTGGCCCGGTGGATTAGATATATCTGCTTTCACAGTTAGTGGAAAGATGCCAGAACCTCCGGTAGTTACCTCACCTCAAATAACCACAGGTACTTATGGTGGAAATTCTTTTGAGTTTGACCCGACTATAGATATGGTCTTTACATGGAATCCACCTACAAACCCTGATGGAAATTATGTTTCTATTACCATCTCTTCCTCAGTTTGGAATGAAGAGACACAAATCATCACAGTGGGCACTATCTATTGCTATGTAAATGACGATGGCTCTCATATAATTCCAAAAGAATTGCTACAGCAACTACCTATGCCAACAGACCAGCAATATAATGCTGTTTCTCTTATGATTGCAAGATATAATGTATCAGAAAGAAATGTTCCTCTAACGAAAGGTGGAAACGGAAAAATCGAATTACATTCCGAATTTACGGTATTCGCTTCTTCGCAAAATATTCCCATCAAAAGTGAAGTATCTGCCAGAGCCAAATAAATAAATTACATTCTTATTCGGCAATTTATAGGCACTCTGCGCGTAAAACATTCAGAGTGCCTATTCTTTTACATAAAAAAGATATTCTCCTCTTCATTTAAAGCCTTGACAAATAAAAATAAAAAATTTGACCTATCTATATATAAAATTGTTATGATGAGTGGTTTCAATGTAAACATTCCATATTAAGGAGATAAAATAATGACACCTATTTTGCTGTTGGTTTCTTTTATGTTCTTATCGGTTGAGCAAGGGAACATAGACAATTATGCCCTGAATGTATTAGATTTTGGTGCAAAGAATGACGGCTCTATGGACGCGACGCAAGCATTTCAACAATCTCTGGACAAAGCCAGCGAAATAGGTGGAGGTATTGTTCTTGTTCCTGCTGGTACTTATAAAATTATGGGAAATTTAAAAATTCCTGCTGGTGTAACATTGCAGGGGACTTTTCGGACACCGCCGACCTCATCTTATCACAACAAGCCCAATCTTGTAGGTTCTGTCCTGCATGCATATTCAGGGAGGAATCAGCCAGAAGCAGAACCATTTATTACATTAGCAGGAAATAACGCAACGCTATCCGGCATCATCATTCTCTATCCAGAGTGGTCAATCAATGATGTACCTCCTATCCCTTATCCACCTACTGTTTGTGCAAAAGAGGTTGTAGATGTAGGTGTCCTCGACTGTTGCATTATTAATCCTTATGAAGCCCTACATTTTCAGGGCTCCGCAAGAATGATGATTCGGAATGTTTTTGGTTATCCTTCATTTCGCGGGTTATACATAGATGCGTGCTATGACATATCGCGGGTAGAGAACTGCCATTTTTGGCCCTTTGGTGTATCATATAAACCTGATGACCCATATTGCCTCTGGATAAACGAGAATGGCGTGGCTTTTGAATTTGCACGCACAGATTGGCAGTATGTAACGCATACCTTCTGCTTCGGCTATGGCGTTGGATATAAATTTTCCAGTTCTAAAGTAGGTGGATGTAATGGTAGTTTTTTAGGTATCGGTGCAGACTGTTGCCGACGCGCAGTTTTAGTTGAAGGTATGCAACCCTACGGATTATTGATTACCAATGGTGAATTTGTCGGACGCTGGGAAAGCACTGATTCCGCAGGCATTGAAATACTTCCCGACTCCGGTGATGGTAAAATCAGTCTGATGAATTGTGCTTTCTGGGGACCGTTAGACCGTTGTATCTGGCACCGCAGTGCAAACGCACAACTCACTGTGATAGGCACTAATTTTTGGCAATGGGATATAAATGGTAATGGAAGTCCTGCCGTCCAGATAGACCGTGGTAAAATGATACTTCAAGGGAATACCTTTGCATTAGGGCTATTACATTCCGTTATTGGCAAGGATACTGAATCTGCAATCATTACCGGGAACCAAGCAGAAGGTGGATTGTTTGTAATTAATCATGCAGGCAAAAATACACAACTATCATTAAACGAACTGCCCCCTGAATTACCCAAAAAGAAATATTTAAAAAATTATATTTTAGAAATAGGAAATGTTGGAGATAGACCTTTTTTGAGCAATTGGTACGGAGCGGAAAGTGCGACTGAGTGGAAAGAGCCGGGAGCCTGTAAACGCTGGTCGAAACAGCAATCATTGGTGCGTCTACCGATACAACCAGAGAAGGAATATACTTTAATTTTGGATGTCTATATACCACCACAAGCAAAGCATACAGACAACGGAATTCTCCTGAATGGCGAACGACTGCTATCGTTAGGAGATTTGGAAGGGATTCAAAAGGTTTCAGTAAAAATTCCACCACAAACACAGAATTTTATTATACTTGGAATTCATTCTCACACATGGATACCTAAACAGTATGACCCAAACTCAAAAGATGACCGTCCTTTAGGAATTGCTGTCAATAGGATTCAGATGAAATCTCGCTTTGCACCGGGAAAACCTTTTATACTAAACACCCTATTCAAATCCACACCTAAATAAACCGTTGTAAGAAGTTATTGGAAGGGCTTAAGATTCTAATGCATTTTCAAGGGGTGTATGTATTAACTTAACTTTTCTCTTCCAGTATCCCACTTTGTAATAGATGTAGAGGAATACCATTCCTGCTCCCCATGCAATAGGCACTCCCCACCATATACCCTTTGTTCCACAAACCGTAGATAAATAGGCAGACAAAGGAACTCGTAAAATAAACTGTGAAAAAATAGCGACCAGCATAGGAATAAAGGTATCACCTGCTCCTCTCAATACACCTGTATATACGGACATAATGGCAAAAAAGAAATAGAAACCACTTACAATTCGCAAATACTCAGACCCTATTTCAATGACTTTGACATCGCGATTGAAAATTGAAATCAAATAGTCAGGGAACAAGCCGAGAATAGAAGAGGTAATTACACACATAGACAAGGTCATTACCAATGTGCTCACAACTCCCTTATGAACCCTATTTAATTTACCTGCACCAAGGTTCTGTCCAACAAAAACAGTAATAGCCATACCAAAATTGAATATCGGCATCATAGCAAATGATTCAATCCTCATTGCAGCCGTATATCCTGCTAAAACATCCGCTCCAAAACGGTTCACAATATAAAAAAGGCACATCATACCTATACCTACAATTGCATGTTGAACCCCAGCAGGAAGCCCAATTAATATACTTTGCTTAAAAAGTTGCTTGTCGAATACCCACTTCCTATGTAATCGGAATATGGTATTTTTCTTTATCATAAAATAAATTCCCAGAAAGAAAGCCAATGCCTGCGATATAACTGTGGCAATGGCTGCCCCACCTACCCCTTGTTTTAAGACTATGACAAAGAAAAGGTCAAGAAAGATATTTACAATAGTAGAAAAGATTAAAAGATAAAGAGGCGTTTTTGAATCACCCACACCCCGCAAAACAGAGGCGAGAAGATTATAACCAAACGAAAAAGGGACACCCAAAAAAATAATAAAGAGATATAATTTTGCGTCATCATGAACATCCGCAGGAGTTCTTAAAAGAGTCAAAAGAAAATCATTGAGAGCAATTCCTACAAACATCAAAGCAATAGACATAAAAAAGGTAAAAATGTATCCCGTCGAGACAGTCCGTCTAATCCGTTCTATCTCCTTAGCACCAAAAAATTGCGAGACCAACACAGAAATACCCATCGTGACACCAATTATACAGGAAACGGCAACAAACATTACGGGAAAACTAATTCCGACCGCAGCCATTGCACCTTTACCAACAAATTGCCCTACAATAATAGCATCAGCCATATTGTAAAACTGCTGAAAAACATTTCCGATAAGAAGTGGAATTGTAAATCTGAATATCTGGCTTGCTATTTTGCCTTCGGTCATGTCATACATAAATAAACACCAATACAAAAAATTATAGATATTGCTAACTATGGATTGCTTAATGGGGAGATAAAACACCCCTATTATACCAATTTTGATCTATCTGATGTTATGTATGAAAGTGCCCAACACATAAACAAATTTTGCTTTTTTGTAGATGTTAATTAAAAGCATGTGTCAATCAAAAATGTTTATTTTTATTTTAAGGACTATATTCTCATTTATTTTGACAATAAAAGAATATCCCTAACTATTCTGATAAAGAAAAAAATTTTTACTGCAAAGAAAAATGCAATGCCTCCTATAATTATTGCATATTATCACAGTCTCTCCACTCATGCCTGTAAAAGATTTGAAAACTGTTTTTAAACATTGCAATAGACAAAAAATACCTATTCTGTTGTGGAATTAAACAAAATTTTGCTTTACATTAATTACCAAAAAATTGTATAAGGCTTAATTTTTTGAGTCCCTGCTTTGTAAGAAATATATATCGGCTACACAAATACTAATGCCCTCTACCAAAACTTTTATTAGGTATTCGTAAAATATTCTATATTCTCTCATGGGTCTGGTTGGTTCATTATAATCCGAATGGCTGTGTTTGCTTGTATATTTGCTGCAATACCTACGCGTGGTGCCATTAGTCCTATACCGACCTCTGCCGAATATTCTTCATCACCAACAATATATAGATATGGAGTCACTTTTCTTACTTTAATTAAATTTGACGAGTAATAGCCTGCTAAACCTGACGCACTTACAATAGGTCGGGTTGGATAGCATTTGTGGAAACTCTCTATGAGCATACGCTTTGCATTGGCAGTATCGAAGGCTTCAACAAGAATATCCACATCCTTAAAAAGGCTACCTACATTGTTTTCATCTACCTTTGCTAAATGTGTGTCAATAGCAACATAAGGATTAATTTCTCCAATTATCTCTTTAATCGCATCTACTTTATACATGCCTATATGCCGAATATAATACTGTTGCCTATTTAAGTTGCTTGGTTCTACTACATCGAAATCTACCAGAACCAGTTTTCCTATCCCGACTCTTGCTAATGCAATTGCAACCGTTGAACCCAAACCTCCCAATCCCGCAATTCCCACGACACTTTTCTTAACTTTTTCATGCACACCCGGCTTATGCCTTGCCATCATTAGTGATTCTAATTCCTGTGAAGAAGGAATCTCGCCTCGTTTTATTAATACTATATGGTCTCCCACATTTACTTCTTTGTATAAATCTTCTTCGTTCTCCACAGAATGGCCGTTTATTATTATGATATCCGCATTATCTTTCACTTTATTTTTTATGTCATAGAAAGTAGTCCCTTCGGGCACTTCGTATCTTTTCTCGTTAACAAATATGCTAATCATTTTTACTGTCGCCTTATGACGATGTTTTGCTGAAAAATTTAATTTTTCCACGATAAGTATCAATGATTACAGCAAGGATAATAACAATTCCTGTAATAACCCGTTTCCACGGTTCAGGAACACCAATCTGGACAAGACCAACTTCTAAAGTTGCAATGATAATCACACCGAAAATTGTGCCAATTACAGAGCCTTTACCGCCATTAAGGCTGTTTCCTCCAATAACTGCTGCTGCGATAGCCGACAACTCATAACCTATACCAGCATTAGGGTCAGATGAACTCAATCGGGCACAATGTAGCAATCCAGCAACCGCTGCCAGAAAGCCTGAAAGTATATACACACTCACCAGAACCTTTTTCACATTGATGCCTGATAAATGTGCTGTTTCCTCCTGAGAACCCACTGCGAAGCAGTGTCTTCCCCAGGGAGTATGAATCAACAAGAAATGAACAATGATGACTACTATTATAGCCAACAACAGAGGAAGGCGCATTCCCCATAGGTTGGGTTCCGAAATAATTTCAAGGTCTGAACTCAAATATTGCGTTATTGAGTTGGTAAACAGGTAAGTCATGCCTCTGCCTGCTTCTAACATACCTAATGTAACAATAAAAGCAGGGATATGCCAATGGGTAATAACAACTCCGTTTATAGCACCGCAAACAATGCCTGTGATAAAGCATGCAATTATTGCTATAGGTAATGAATAATTTTTCGTTAGCAAAATACCCAATATTGCACCAGATAGCCCTAATACAGAACCCACAGAAAGGTCAATTCCGCCAGCAATTAAGACAACGGACATACCCACGGCTAAAATCAAGATATGAGGTATTTGATTGGCAATTGTTATAAAAGTTGAATAAGTAAAAAAGTATTGGGATTTAAGGCTAAAAAAGATTATAAGGCATAGTAGCGCCAATAATAATCCTACCTGTTCCTTAAAAAAATTTATTATTGATGTTTTCATTAAAAAACCCTATTGTTTTACAATCAAATCCACAGGTGTTTCTTTGTCTTCTGGTGCTTTGCCCGTATTTAAGCATTCTAAGGCATATTCAATCCCGTAGACAGCCAATTGGTCTGCGTGCTGGTCTGCAGTAGCCAGTAGTTCACCTTTTTTGACCAATTCATTTGCTGCAGAAATATTATCAAACCCGACTACCTTTACTCTGTCCATAAAATTCCCTGCCTTCAATGCAGAGATAGCCCCCAATGCCATGCTATCATTGGCACAAAAAATCCCTTTTATATCAGGTTTCTCTGTCATTAGTGCGGATACCACTTTATTTGCTTTTGACATTTCCCAATCGCCGTTTTCTTCTGCGACCAGGTTTAGACCCTTCTCTTGAATTGCATCTAAAAAACCGAGCCTCCGTTGAACAGCATTATACGCAGTAGGAACTCCGTTTATAATTGCTACTGGGTCGCCTGCTTGTAATCGTTCTGCAAGATAAAGTCCCACCATTTTAGCGCCTTTCCGATTGTCAGGACCTACAAATGGGATTTGTATCCCATTTTCACGAAGCACATCGGCATCGAGACGGTTGTCTATGTTTATAACGATAATCCCTTCTTTTAGTGCCCTTTTACATATAGGGACTAATGCCTTTGAATCGGCTGGTGCAATTACAATAGCATCTACTTTCTGACCTATCATTGTCTCTATAAGTTGGACCTGACGGTTAATATCCAGTTCATCTTTAATCCCTTCAACAATCAAATCATATTTGTCCGAATTCTCCTGATGGTGTTTCCTTGCACCTTCTTCCATTGTCTTAAAAAATTCATTTGCGAGGGATTTCATTATTAAGGCAATTCTTGGTTTTTTGATTTTCTTTTCTGTTTCGGTCGTATTACTTGGTTTGCTACAAGATAAAGAGGACACAGAAATACAGCAGATAATAGTTATCATGGTTAATAAATTAATTTTTGTTAATACTTTATCAATTGTTTTCATAATGTTTGACTCCTTATTTGTTTTACTTACCATGCTGTTCCATATTTGCTTGCTAACAAATCTGCTGTGTAAGGACCATCTGACCCAAATGGATACACAACAGGCTGAATTCGTTTCTTTTCCAATTCTAATAATACAGGGCTGAAAATATCCCATGCGGATTCTAATTCATCTGAACGGATAAACAAACTTTTATCGCCACGAATTACATCTAAAAGCAGTAATTCATAAGCCTCAGGGATACGCGATTCAAAGGCAGATTCATAAGACAAATCGAGGTCAGATTCTCCCAGTGCAAGAGATAAGCCCGGAACTTTATTTACAATTCTCAATGCAATCATGGCATTGGGCTGGACCTGAATTAGCAATTCATTAGGCGTGAGTTGAGGTGCTGTCTCGATAAATATATTTCCTGGAACCTCGCCAAATTGTATTTTAATTTCAGTTGTTCTTTTAGACAATCCTTTGCCCGCTCTAATTAAAAATGGGACACCATCCCATCTTCTATTTTTAACAAACAGTGCTACTGCTGCATAAGTTGGAGTAATTGAATCTTTGGGAACTCCTTCTTCATCACGATACCCATTTTTTACCTCGCATTTTTTGCATTGCATAACACCGGGTCCATATTGACCCACGACTAATTGCGATAGAGAAACAGGGGGTATACATCTTAACACCTTAACCTTTTCATCGCGAATATAATCTGCTTTCAATTGAATGGGCTGTTCCATCGCAACTAATGCTAATATTTGCAATAGATGATTCTGCATTACATCACGAATAATTCCATATTCATCAAAATATCCACCTCTCCCTTCAATCCCTATATCCTCCATCCATGAAATACGAACATTCTGGATATACTGCCTATTCCATAATGGTTCTAATATTAGATTTGCAAACCGAATAACCATCAAATTTTGGATTACCTCCTTAGCAAGGTAATGGTCAATACGATATACCTGCTCCTCACGGAACACTTTTTGCAGACCTGCTGTCAATTCATCTGAACTTTCTCTATCTTTTCCAAAAGGTTTCTCTACCACGACACGCGTCCATATACCCTTCTCTTCTTGTGCATGAATTAGGTCGGAATGGGCAAGGGCATCAGATACGGTTAAGAATAAAAATGGTGGAATTGCAAGATAGTATATTTTACTTGATAAGTTTCCCGCTTCTAACTGTTGAATTAAATCACCCATTTTTGCATAATCCTGAATCTCACTATAATTCCCCTGACAGTAATAACATCGTTTCAAGAAATCTTCTATTGTGGAAGTAGAGTTTTCAGGTAAAAAGTTTTTTATCCTTTCACGGAAAGCCTCATCACTCATATTAGTTCTTGCAAAGCCAACTATATGAAAATTTTCTGGCATTAATTTCTGCTGAAAAAGGGTATAAAAAGCGGGGAAAATCTTTTTTAATGACAAATCTCCCGATGCACCTATAACAACAATAGTTAAATTTTTTGAATTAGATATAGATTTTGTTGACATTATTCAATCTTTCTTATTGTTAATTGCTACACAAAATTATTACAATAACACTAAATTTATAATTGAAATAATACCAATATTGTTCCTGACACTGCATCTAAATATAAAACTTTATTCTTTTAAAAATGAAAGGAGAGTCCTCAGATGAAGAAGCAATATTTGATAGTGATTGTGATTCTTACTCTAACTATCGCAAGTATTCAATCTTGTGGAAAGCAAGAGACAAAAGGTCCGTTAAAGGAAACACAGATTTATGGTTCTGCAAATCATCTTTCTGACCGTGAACTTTTATCCTTCTTACCACAGCCTGATGCCATTGCATTAGTGGCACCTTCTATCAAGAATATTCTTAATACTGTCTACAAAGTGGATTCGCTCAGTGAAAATAAGGTTACTAATCATCTCAAAAATATTCCGAAAATTAACACTTTAATAAAAGAAGACCAGAATAAAACACTTGAATACTTGCAGTCACTTGGAATTAATGTAGATAAACCCTGTGCTTTCTTTTATACCTTAAATGATAAGTGGGAAGCAGTCCTGCCAATTGAGAATTTAGAACCTTTCTCAAAAACTTTCCCTGACGCAAAAAAGACAACCTTGAAAACATCATGGTACTGGTTTATATCTGGTAAATACTCAGCAAATTGGGATTCAAAAGAAAGTATTGGATTTATGTCCTACAAGGGATATACACTTTGCTCAAATGATATAGAAATTATGACTCAAACTGTTTTGAGAGAGAATAATCCACCATCATTTAACTACGGACTAAATGGAAAACCTATATTAAGTCCTGATGAAACAGTAGCAATCCTATCTATTTCTGATGATTTGAAAGAGATAATAAACAATCCTGATAAGCCCTTTGAGCCTTCTTGGTTAAAGGCGCTCATTCTTACACTTGATAAGGATTATGATGAAATTTGTGCAATCATAAATCCAGAAAATGATTTTCATGAGATTGCACTATCCATTCATTCAAAACAAAACCCATCTACTGATAGCCCAACACCTGAACTTAAATTTGCTAACTACTTGCCAGATAATCAGATATTAACACTTGACCTTGCTTTAACAGATGGGATAAAGAATTTTATACCTCAACTTGCAAAACAAGATAAAACTGGAAAGATAAAGAAAAAGTTAGGTCCTGCATCAGGGATTATGAGTTCCCCCTTGTTTTACTCGGAATTGTCTATTGGTGTATTAACTGCTAATGAATCGGCAATGCCAAATATAGTCTTAATCACTATGTGCCAACAGATTCAAGGATTAAAATCACTCATAGCACTCATAGCGGCTCCTGGTGAACCTGTCAAAGAATTTGAAACTCTTGTTGCCGACCTAAAACGACCTCCTATCAATATTCCATTAACGCTATATATAGGATTAAAAGACCCTTATGTATTGGTTGCGGACAATAAAGATAGGCTTGTAGAAACTATTGAAAAAATTTCACAACCTTCCCAGATTGCAACTCCGTCACCCATACAAACAATGTGCCCCTTCGGTTATATAAAAAGCGACACAACCGCTATTAAGGCACTTTTAGATTCCAATTTAGGCAACCTTAAAATAGAAAACATAGAGACTATCTCAAAAATTCTACCTAATATCCCTGAGGTTTGTCTTTACAATGATGGGTCCTGGTATTTGATGAAAATTAAAGCCACCATATAGCAACAATTAATAGTAAAACATGAAAGAGAAAATATTAACTCAGTCATGGAATTTTATCTCAAAGAGATATTAAAACCCACTGTTTCTTAAACTAAAAATTTTTAAGTCAAGGCAGAATAAATTAGATAATTAAATAACGAATTTATACGGAGAATATTACAGGTGAAAATTTTCTCCTGGTATTGGAACGATGTTCTTGGAAAAATTATTTCTACGGTAGAAAATTACATTGGTTATGAATTAATTGAGCCTTATGCACCTACTGTTGTAAAAAGTGTCATTACTTTTTTAATCTTTCTTATTCTCTACGAAATATACCTACGAATCCGCAAATTCTGGAGAAGCAGAAAATTTATATCTGAAAGCACTCCTGTTGTTTTACCTTCTTCTGAAACTGTGGATGAAAAATCAGAGTTCATACAGGAACTGGAATCATTAAAAGCACCTCAACAAACAATAGAGCGATTAAAAAGAGAGAAGAAGTTCGACCAATTGGGTGAAGTTTATGTGTCCATGCAAAAATATAAAGAAGCAGGATGGGCTTTCAAAAAAGCAGGCATGTTAAAAAGAGCAGCCACCGAATATGCAAAAGCAGGTAAAACGGTATATGCCGCCAAACTTTTGTTAAAAGCAAATGAACCTAATCAAGCAGCACAATTATTGATTGGTATTGGCAAAATAAGTAAGGCGGCTCGCTGGTTAGAAAAGAAAGGGATTTTAGATACAGCAAGTTTTTTATGGTGGGAATCAAAACACTATAAAAAGGCAGTTCTATTGTGGCTAAAATTACTTGATACCTTATCAAATCAACCACAAGAGAAAAGAGAACTGTGTAATAAAATTATTCAGCAGATTTACAAAATAGGGCTCAACAATATACCCGAAGAATACAAAAAACCTTTATCAGAAGTGTTAAGCCAACAGATGATTTTAGAAAAACGATATGACCTGGCTATTGACCTTCTTAAAAATTGTGGAGAACAGCAGAAAGCCCAGGTACTATTACAGCAATTTTCAAGAAAACCCTGATTGTATTTGAAAATCTCCTTTCTTAATATTTTTTGATAACTGAGTAAAATAATCTATTTTCTTTTTGCGGTCATGGCTTCTTACCTGGTGGCACTAATAATAAATTCTTTATGTAAGCCCCGACTCTTGATATAACCTTTTGTTTTCTTGTTAATACCACAACATAACACAAAAATTAGGATTGATATGTGATTGTTTCAATCTACTTTTATAAGTTTATGAACCACCAAAATTGGCATAGAATGACTTTTTGGACAGCCCACTAATTTTATAGGACTTTTAAGCAAACTCAAAAACTTCCAACATAGAGGCCGCTGTATTGTTTTAAAACGACGGACAGGAATGTCTGTGCTACAGAAGAATATAAAATAACCGCTGTGTTTCACTCTTTATGGGCTTTGCGTCTTACCTGGCAATTTGGCAGTAAAATTTTGTTATTATCTAAGAAAGAAACTTGTATTGATAGAAAGAATAAAAAAATAGAATGATTTTGCTGTTTTTAAATGTTTTTTATTATCATAAATAATCTTAAATAAAAATTATAAAAAAAATAAAAAATATTGATATTCGTTATTTTACATGTTATAATTATAAAAGATGTATAATTTAATTATTATATTTAAACGGATAGTGTGAAAGAAATAAATTGTGTTTTAATTTTAACTTTCAGAGGAGACAGAAAATGATGAGAAAACAATTTGTGTGGTTGGTTATTATTGTCTGCTTGCTTGCGAACTATGCCTCAGGTGTAGTTTATGTTAATAAAGCAAGCGAAGACCCATCGCCTGATGGTAGTTCATGGGCAAAGGCATATCGAACCATTCAGGAGGGCATTGACGCAGCAGCGGCTCAGGCATCACCAGGTAATCCCGTAGAGGTCTGGGTAGCACAGGGCAATTATGATGAAACAAGAACTGAATCGTGGGGTGCCCCTGCTTCGGTAGAAGGCTCTTTAGTATTGAAAAGTTATGTTCATCTCTACGGCGGGTTTCGGGGAAACGAAACATCTCGTGATAACCGCAGACCTTCACAATATGTGACTACTATTGATGGTAGAACCTCCCGTGGTGGAACTAATGCTTACCATGTGGTTGCAGTCGGTAGAGCCGATAGTCCTACAAATGATGTTATTATTGATGGTTTTCATATTCGCGGTGGCAGAGCCTCAGGAGTAGCAAACGATTATCATAGTTGGCGGGGTGGAGGCCTTTATAATTGGCTCTCATCTCCTATAATTGCTAATTGTGTATTTTATGACAATACGGCTGCAGTTGCTGGTGGTGCCATTGCTAATATGTCAGGAACTATAAGTGGAACAAATTATAAAGCAAATGCATTAATCCATGATTGTGTCTTTAGGGGAAATAGTTGTAATGAATCAGAAGATACGAATTCCAATCCTATGCGAGGTGGTGCTGCAATTTTTAATAACGGTATAAACTCATCTGCTATTGATATTGGTAATGAAACTTATATTGTAAATTGCACATTTTATAACAATGTTTCTGCTAATCTGGCATTCCCACCAGTGTATAGTGCAAATACTATAATGAACTGTGGATGCGGTACAGGCTTTCCTAAAATCTATAACAGTATTTTCTGGAACCCTTCAGCACCTGCTAACCCCCATATACGCTCTTATACCACAGGTATTATGGATTTTACCTGGTCTGCGGATGTGCAATATTGTGATGTTCAAGGGACCTATGGAGGTGGAGGTTCAGGAAATATTGGCAGTGACCCATTATTTAGGAATCCAGGGAATAATGATTTTCGTTTACAAGTTACTTTCCCGTCACCTGTTTCTCCCTGTTTTGATGCGGGTGGTGACGCATTAGTTCAACCCCCATTAGGGGCTGGTCGAGTAGATATACGGAACTTCCAACGGAAAAATGGTACCGCTGTTGATATGGGTGCGTATGAGAATGTGGCAACACCTATTGCTGATTTTAGTGCTAACCCGATAGAAATTCTGGCTGGAGGAACTGTTCAGTTTACAGATTTGTCTAATACTTTTGGCTCATGGACTGAAACTACATGGAGCTGGAATTTCGGTGATACAGGCACAAGTAGTACACAAAATCCGTCGCATCAGTATAACACTGCTGGGAAATATTCAGTATCTCTTACGGTGCAGACTGCCGAAGGTAGTGATAATGAGACAAAAACAGCCTATATTGTTGTTCACACACCACCAGTTGCTCAATTCAGTGCAAGCCCAACAAGTGGGCAACATCCTTTAACTGTGACCTTTACTGACGAATCTATCGCTGACCAACTTCCGGGAAATACTACACAAATTACAGATTGGTATTGGGACTTTGATGGCGATGGAACTGATGATGCCCATTATACAACTGCTACAAATCCGCAATGGACATATGAGACAGTAGATATTTATACAGTTAGTCTTAGAGTAGTTTCCGAGTACGGTGAAGACACCGAGACAAAAACAAACTATATAGATGTCTGGCCCGACGCATTGGCAGTGAGTGCAATCAGTATTGAAGAATTTGATATTCCTCGCAGTGAGCCGTTTAATGAAGATGATTATAGTAGTCCTACTGCACTTAATTTAACTGATGGATACATTGGATTTGGTCGTTCATTCAAGATGAGAGTGACTGCCAGTGGGGGTTATGGTCCTCCATATCAATATCAATGGCAAATAAATAGATCAGGGTGGATAAATCTTGTAGATGGACAGGTCTTAAGATATGTAAATGGTTCTGGTGGTCCAAACAATACACCAGTTACAACTAAAATTAGTGGGGCAACCACGAATCAATTAACTGTGGAATATGCCATTCCTGGTTATGAGGATGGACAATACCGTTGTATTGTAGCTGACCCTAATGATACACCTCCACCACCTAATCAGGTTATATCTGGTGCAAAAACAATAACTATTAACCCAAATATGTTGCGAACAGTTGAAGATTTACCGACTCCTGTGAAGAAATATATTGGAGAAAATGTTAGTTATGGTTTTAAGTTCATAGGAGGTCCGGGCTCAGGTTATCTATACCAATGGTATGTGGATACTGGTAATGGACTGCAGCCAATTGGAGGTGGCACAAATCCAATAGTTATATATAATCTTGACCAATCAAACATAGGAATTTACTATGGAACAGCATACAATATGAGTGGTGGTGGTGGTCAGTGTTCTTTTGCTGGTCCATCTAATCTGGATGTAAAACCAGTTGTATCCATAACTCAGCAGCCTCAAAGTATACATCGTAATACAGGTGGGACAGCCGAGTTTAGCACAACTGCTGCGGGTGGATATCAACCCTATACCTATGAATGGTATTGGAATGGAGGAACACTATTGTCTGAGGGTGCGCATCCATCAGGTTCAGGTGCAATGGTGGCAGTCAATAATGATGGTGCAACTTCTACACTGACGATAACTGGACTGGGTTTAGCAGATGCAGGAGCCTATAAGTGCACAGTTGCAGATACAGAAAATCGAGGTGCTCCGTCCACAGAAGATACACAAGAAGCAACCTTAAATATTACAGACCCATTAATTGTAAGTGACCCAACGCCGAGTCCTATCTCCCGATATGAAGGAGAAAACTATAGCATAACTATAACCGCGTCAGGCGGAACGCCACCATATACTTATGACTGGCAGAGAGATGTAGGGAGTGGTTATGTTTCGCTTAATGATGGCGATTTAGAAGGCAGAGTGTCAATTGTAAGTGGAGCAGGTAATTCAGTTTTCCAATTGACATCGGTAGTAGTTGGTGATACAGGCTCTTACAGATGCGTTGTAGAAGACAGTGGTCCTGACCCTGACGCATATCCTGCGAATCCAGGTGTGCTAAATGTATATACAATTCTTGATGTTAGTGGTGAGCATCCATCAGATGTATCAGCGAATGTAGGTAATCAGGCAGAGTTTACAGTTCAAACTGAGGGTGGCATACCGCCATTGAGTTATGTCTGGCAGTATGCAACTGACCCATTAGGACCATGGACAAATCTGGCAAACGGTGGACATCCGTTACATGCAAGTTCAATAGTTTCTGGTGCCGACAGCGATACGCTTTCAATACAGTTAGCGGAAGGGGCACACTTATCTCCTTTGCAGCACACTTATTATCGTTGTATTGTGACTGATAGTGGAGTGCCACAAACAGGTATATCCAGAGCAGCAAGATTACAAATAACGAACTTTATCAATGTTAGTGGACCTAATGATGTTCGTGCTTATGTTGGAGAATCACCTGTCAGGTTGATAGCGAATGTGACTGGCGGCATACCACCATTCTACTATCAATGGTTCAAGAACGATGAAAGTCTATCTGATGAACCCATAGAAGGACAAAATACACTTGACCGCGGAGATGCAGATGATACAGATGTGGGCAATTATTATGTAATTGTGAGTGATTCAAGTGGGGGATTAAATCCGCCTGTGACATCACGAACAGCAGAAGTAAAAGTAGCAGAACCACCACAAATCATTACGCACCCGCAGAGTTTGAATGTATATGCGGGTCAAGATGCAATATTTGAAGTAGAAGTATCAGGCGGATTTGAACCTTACACCTATGATTGGTGGCAATCAGGAGTAGGTTCGCTTGGTGTAAATGACAGTGTCTTATTACTGCCCGGTGTAGATGCGACTTATGATGGAAATCAGTATTTAGTTTACATTTATGACCAGCCTTCTACCATTACAGGAATAAACACAACCTTAATATCTGACCCAGCACTATTGCGGGTAGCAAGTGAAGTCGTATTTACACAACAGCCACAAGATACATCGCTATATATTGATGACCCATCGTTCTGGTTAACGGCAGACTTCGATGGTGGCTTGTCACCTGTATATTACGAATGGAAGCGTGATTTGCCGGGTGGAGGAACAGAAGTCGTAGCAGCGAATACACTGGCGATAGAAGTGAATACAGCCGTTCTGACTGTGGGAATCTACAAATACTATCTTGAAGTGACAGATGATGTCCCGATGGTATATCAGTCATATAAAGCAAATGTAGAAGTAGGAGAACATCTGGCTTTGACCCAAGACTTATTGCCAGAATACAATGCTACTGCGAATGAACATGTTGAAATGTCTATACAGGTTTCAGGAGGTTTGGGTGAAAAGACCTATACATGGTATCGCAATTTAGGTGATAAGACATGGAGTGTAATAGATGGTGCTGAAGGTCCTTCATTAGTTATTGACCAGGCAGAGATAGAAGATTCAGGTCAATACTATGTTGTGGTTCAAGATAGCGGTAGTTCAGTATCAGGTAGAAACGATACAGTCACATCCAGAACTGCTGTTCTGACAGTTGAAAAAGGCATACCTGCAAGCACAAATACAGGGATAATCGTATTAGTGCTTATCTCTGCGATTGCTGGGATAGTAACATTGGTGCGTAAAAGAGTAAAGATACAATCCTAAAGGATTTGTTATAACTTAATTTGAGACTGCTCAACGGGCTGTCAGAAATCGCTGACAGCCCGTTAATATTTATACATAAAATTTCTGGCGTTCATTAAACCCTAACTTACAATAAATTAAGTAATATCATGATTAGAGATAGGAATAAGATTAACTATGTTCTAATTCCTATGAAATAGATAGAGTATGAAAGGATTGAAATAGGTGACTTTAAAATTGTGTTGCTATGTTGTGATATTACTCGCCAAATAATAAGGGTTATAATACATATTGTAGGTCACTACTGTCCGCTAAAAATATGGACAATTTTTACATCAATCTTTCAACTGTTTCTAATAATTATTAGAAGATATACTATAATATTGCGTTTCTATTTTCAAATTGAAGTAGCATATAGAAGTGTTCCTTGATTGATGGAAATTTGTTCTGGGGTCAGGTCTAATAAGAATCCGCGTTTGGGGATAGTGCGAATGTATTTTTTCCAGTGTGTAGCGGCTTTACAGAGATTCTGCAACAGCATACATTTCTGAAATGCCATTTGAGAATCCTCCACTATAATATCGTTCCAGAGTTCTTTATATATCTCTTCATACGAAACACAACAGCCAGCATGCTGTGCCAATAAATAAAGCAAACGGTATTGTTTCTCTGGCAGTTGAATTAGTTTTCCCTCAACCCAGACTTCACCTGGTCGCTTTATATCAAGGGATAATAAAACCTTTTTCTGTTCAAGATGTGTATTTTTTGTCTGTTTATTTTCTTTTTCGCCGAATTGCTTTTCTTTCGTAGAACGGCTTTGAAGTTCTGGGATTGTAATACTTTGCTTTTGTTCCTTTTCCTTGTTTATTGATGTTATTTTTACTGTTTTAGTTTTTGCATTTGCAGATGGAATGTTTATATCTACTGGCTTTTTATATTTTGGTTTTCTTGACTGTTGCTTAATGAGAGAAATTGTGTTTTCGGGTATATATTTTCTTAATTCAGCAACGGCCAAGGAAGCAATCTGTTCACAGGTAGATATACCAGCACGGTGCAAAGTAAGTATTTGCGAATGTGTAAGTATTCCATCGGTTTGCCGTGCTAATGGTAATAGTTCAGCAGGCAAGCCATGTCGCACTTGTTCAGACAATAATCGGAAGGCATTGGCGTTATCAATAAACATTAGTTCTGCCAATTGAGAAAGGACATCTAATATCCATGCTATTCGCAAACCTGCCTGAACGACCTGTCCCGCGGAAACAGCAAATTCTTCTTCAATAATAACAAAAGATGAACCGCATATCCATTCATGCAGAACAAAGGCTACTTTTAGTGCCTTAATCTCACGGAGATTTAATTCTGCTAATCCTTGTAGGAATTTTTGCAAAGGTGTCATGACATCCCACGGGGTCTGAATGTGAGATTGTTTAAGCAGGTTAAGGTATATTTTTGACTGGACCTCACTTGTAGACAGTTCAAATTGAGGTAGCCAGGCATCAGGTGTTAGCGCACAGGTGAATAAAGCGTCCAGTTCGTCCCAATCCCTGCCTCGCACTATATTAAGCCACTGTTCTAATTGTTCTACCGTATCAGTAAAGACACCTTTCGTAGCCACAAGTTGTCCTCGCGGAGTGAGACTAAAATGATGGAGGTTTTTCATTACACAAAATCCTTTACGCACAGCGAAGTCAATCCAATTTTTTGTCCATGCCTGAAACGAATCTTGTTCGCACCTATTATACTGGCTTTTCCATCCATACCAACTGGACTTGAAAAAGGTTTCTACTTGCTCCATCGTAACGGTCTCATAAGAAGCGATTATGCTAAATATGTGGGGTTTTATAGATGGTATATCGTTGGGTAAGAATGCAGGCAAAATGGACTGCTGAATATACCACGATAGTAATCGTTCCTTTTCCTCTTCTGTGCTGGCAATCAGGATTGCTCTGCTCGGTTTGGTTCGATAGCCATATCTGCCTGCCCTGCCTGCCATATTCTCGAACTCCGAGAGTGATAGAGGCACATTCTCACCATTCCCATTTCTATCAGCGTAGAGCCACTTTTCGTGTGAAATGAATACATTGTCCACAGGCAGGTTCAGTCCTTTGGCAAGCGTGCTGGTCGCCACAAGCACACGAATCTCACCTTTGCGAAATGCTTCCTCCACAATAAGCCGTTCATCTGTAAGTAAATCACTATAATGGAAACCGACACCATGCTGTAATGTATGTAGGAGGGCATCCCTCGCACGGGTAGGCTCAGATGTTTTCAATCTCTGACATGATTCTTCCGCACAGGACAGATTTAAGTATTCGGCTAATTCTTTTGCAAACGAACGCACTTCATATCTGCTTTTCATAAAGATAAGGCATGATTCACCGCGGGAAGTCAGTGCTTGCACAGCATGTAATAGTGGTGAGGCAAACATTTCCGAAGGATTGGACAGCGTTTCTTCGTTCAAGTGATTATTTGAAGGGTCAGGATAATAAAAAGTGCCATTGTATAATACCCCTTTATGTAGAGGCACAGGACGAATCTCGGAATGCACAAGTTTAGCCTTCATCCAATCTGCAATCTGTTGATACTTTGGCAAGCATGCAGATATAGCAATACATCGCGACGGAGTGCCCAGACAACGGGTCAGGAGAAAATCTGCTGTCATGCCGCGTTCAAAATCAAAAATGAGGTCAATATCGTCAAACACCATCATTTCAATTTTGCCCAATAATGATGGCTGACGAGCAATTACTTGCAACATCTTCTCATAAACGACCACCGCTATATGGAATTGCCCTTGTTCCAGTTGCGAGTCATGCTGACGATGGTCTCGGGTAGAAATCAAAATTTGCAAACCGTAGCGTTCATATCGTTCGCGTAGCGTCTGGAACATTTCCTCTGCCTGCACACGCAAAGGCACAAGATAAACGGCTTTACCTCCATGAATGCCTGCATGCACCATCGCCAATTCTGCCAGAAAGGTCTTGCCTGCACTGGTAGGCGCATGGACAAGTAGGTGTCGTTCTGAAAATAGCGTTCCACTTTCAATTAATTCCTGTTGCAAAGGAAGTAGTTCATGACAGAAATTTTGCCATTCCTTGATTAAAGTAGCAGGAAACCCAAATTTAGGTAGTGATTCTATGAGATTCATTTTTCTATCTCCGAGGTAATGATTTTGTATTATACATATTATAGTGAAAATATTTTCACTATGCAAGTCAAAAATTATCACCAATACTACAAGAAAACAAAAATCAGTGGGATAAGATTATGGTATACTCTTGTATCGCATATTTTTGAATATTCTCAAATTATAAGCAAAGGATACACCTATGGCAGACAGAATTGATTACCAAATTTTAGGAGATGATATGCAGGCTGTGCAGATTATCCTTGACCCGGGCGAATCCGTATTTGCGGAAGCAGGTGCAATGCTCTCGATGGATAACGGGATTGAAATGCAGACGCAGGCAGGTGGAATAATGAAAGGACTTAAACGGATGTTGACAGGAGAGTCATTTTTTATTACAAATTTTTATAATCAAGGGAGTAAGCGTGCTGGTGTTATTTTTTCTGCCCCGTATCCGGGTAAGATTATTGCAATTGACCTGAAGGCGTTTAATGGGACATTTATTTGCCAGAAGGATGCTTTTCTATGTGCAGCAGGTGGAGTGGAAATATCGCCTGTGCTTGTGAAAAAGATAGGGATAGGACTTTTTGGTGGAGAAGGGTTTATATTGCAGAAATTGACTGGCGATGGTTTCGTTTTTTTTCATATTGGCGGCACGGTGTTGGAACGGGAATTAGATGTAGGGGAGACACTTCGAGTAGATACAGGCTGTATTGCGGCATTTGCCTCCACAGTAAAATATGACATCCAATTCTTGTCTGGCTTCAAAAATGTTTTGTTTGGCGGTGAAGGAATGTTTCTCGCAACAATGGAGGGTCCAGGCAAGACATATTTGCAGACTTTACCTTTATCACGACTTGCTGACCGTATTGTCTCTGCCTCACGGAAAAATCGTGAGGAGACAAAAATAGGTGGAGGTGGACAGGGAACAAGTATACTGGGACATTTATTAGGAGGAGGTTCAAATTACTAAATATGGAACGATGGAAAGAATCATCTCTTATTTATCAAGGAAAAATCGTAAATGTAAAAGTAGGAACAGTATCCCTTGAAGATGGCAAAACTGTCTTTCGTGAGGTTATTGAACATCCCGGAGGCGTATGTATAGCGGCATTGGATAGGGAACATGTTATCCTGGTTCGACAGTTTAGAATAGCAATCGGCAAATACATTTTAGAAGCACCTGCTGGAAAAATTGAGCAGGATGAAGAACCGACTGAACGAGCCAAAAAAGAATTGGAAGAAGAGACAGGCTATCGGGCAGGTATTTTTGAATATTTAGGGTCAGCATATTCATCAGTGGGATATTGTTCTGAACTTATCTATTACTATTTTGCAACGCAACTGGAATATATAGGAACGAATTTTGATGAGGATGAAAACATAGAAGTCGTTAAAATGCCGATTGAGGAAGTGAAACAAAAATTACAGACATTCCAATTTGACGATAGCAAAACCTACATTGTATTACAAGCAATGTTGTATAGATTTAAAGACGGGATAAAAGCAAAATAAAAATCTTTTTTGTTTTTGCTATCAATCCACACACATCATAAATACCCCTGCGATTAGAATAAAAGCAAGGATTCTTGCTACTTTCTTCCTTATTTTTATTATAATACTAAAACCATAATCTTGTCATTTCGACCCTCTTCTGTCTCCATTAACCTTTTGTCTACCAGTAATAGAAATAGATATTTACCTTTACACTAAAAAAATATTTTATCATCTATCTCAATGTTTGAAAATCTTTCCTAAATCTTTTAGCATAAAGTAGTAGAATTTACTATAATAATGTTTTCTGTCAGTAGAAGATAAACTTAAATAACATAAATTTAGCAATAATATGTCAATGATAATAGATGTAGTCGTATTTTTACCTATTGAAAACTTTTTAAGTTATCGGGTTTCAGAGCATCTCCAGTCAAAGGTTTCAATCGGCGTCAGAGTAATTGTTCCTGTTAGAAACTCTGTTGAAGTGGGCATCATTATTAATGTCCGAGATATATCTGAACATGGGAAAAATGACACAAAAGAATTAAAGGAAGCCATTGATATACCCGATAACGAAGTTGTCGTTAACGAGGAGATGATAAAACTGTGTCGCTGGATTTCAGAATATTACATATCCCCTCTTGGTTTAGCCTTTCAAATTGCAGTGCCCAAATTTCTCCGCTCATCAGGAAAACCAAAATACACCGTAAATACTGAAACAAAGACTGAATATCTGCCGGGTAGTTTTCCACAACAAATCATTGAGACGCTCAAAAGTCAGCCATTAGAATTAAAAGAATTAAAAAAGAAATTTAAAGAACAGGAGATAGAAAAAGAGATTTTAGCCCTTGTTAAAGAAGACACATTAAAACTTATATTTGAGCCTATAAAACTTAGAGAAAAAATAAAAAAGGAACTATGGGTAAGACTTAAAAAAGATAAGATAATTTCGCAAGAAGAAATTTTAGTATGGCAGAAAAAAGCACCTCAACAGGTAAAAGCATATCTCTCATTACTGCATAAAGGAGAGGAACATCCGCTTTCCGATTTGCTCAAAAAGCAGCAAATAACAAAAAACACAATATTGAGTCTCCAAAAAAAGGGCTGGATAGAATTAGTAGAAAAGGAAGTTCTACGGACACCTAAATTGTATCAATATATAGAATCACAGGAAAATGCAAAAGACATAACGCTTACAGATGAGCAGAAAAATGCAGTAAAAAATATTTCTGATACTCTTTGCCAGCATCAATTTAAAACTTTTCTGCTCTTTGGGATTACAGGTTCAGGCAAAACAGAAGTATATTTAAGAGCAATTAAAACAGCAATGGATAATGGTTATCAATCCCTGTTCCTTGTCCCGGAGATTGCATTAACGCCACAGACCGTTTCAAGACTGTATTCAAGGTTCAAAGAACAGGTAGCCGTGTTGCATAGTGGATTAAGTGATAGAGAGAGATTTGATGAATGGATAAAAATAAAGGAAGGTCGAGTAAGTGTTGTAATAGGGGTTCGTTCTGCTATATTTGCACCATTTCAAAAATTAGGTTTGATTGTAGTAGATGAAGAGCATGAACACACCTACAAGCAAGAAGAAACTCCCCGATACCATGCACGAGATGTTGCTGTGATGCGAGCACAAATTAATTCAGCAGTATGTATTTTAGGTTCAGCCACACCTTCTCTCGAATCGTATGTTCATACATTAGAATCAAAATATCAATTACTAAAATTGACCCAGAGAGTCGCTTCTGGCTCACTACCTTCAATTCAAGTGGTTGACCTAAAATCGGAAACAGATAAGTCATCCGCAGATGTTATTCTCTCTAATATGTTAAAGGAAAAAATTCAGGAGCGACTGGAACGACATGAGCAAGTGATGTTGCTTATCAACCGTCGTGGTTTTGCCCCTGTAATGTTATGTCCCTCTTGTGGCTGGATTGTGTCATGTCCCAATTGCCATACGAGCCTGAACTACCACAGGAACGACGGAACGGTTCGTTGCCATTATTGCAATTTCAAACAGCAAAGACCTATCCAATGTGAAGAATGTGGAACTATCCCGTTGATATTATTAGGAGTTGGCACACAAAAGATAGAAGACCTATTAATCCGATATTTCTCTGAAGCCTCTATTTCAAGAATGGATACAGATGTCACCACCTCAAAAAGTAGCGGATATTCCATTCTAAAAAAATTTGGTGAGCAGAAAATAGACATCCTTATCGGGACTCAAATGATAGCCAAAGGACATGATTATCCCAATGTTACATTAGTAGGTGTTCTAAATGCAGATATAGGCTTGACCCTGCCAAATTTCCGTTCCTCTGAATTCGTGTTCCAACTATTAATGCAAGTAGCAGGTCGTTCAGGGCGAAGAGAAGTGCCAGGTGAGGTCGTGATTCAAACCCTTATGCCAAACCATTATGTAATTAAAACTGTTCAGAATCATGATTACCAGATGTTCGTAGAACATGAATTGAGAAACCGCAGGTCAGTGGGCTATCCACCCTATAATCGTATGATTCAATTCGGCGTAGAATCCGAAGATGAGAAGGAGGCTCGGGATATGGCATACATGCTTGTTAATTTTGCACGAAATCGTTTGAGTCGAAACATGAGCGAATGTAGAGTGCTGGGTCCTGCCCCCGGTGTAATACGACGAGTTCAGGGCAAATATCGCTGGCAATTCGCATTATTAGGAAAAGCCACAAAAACAATCAACAGATTCGCTAGAGATATTAACGACCATTTCCAGACAAAAAAGACAAGCAATAAATTGACATTACGAATTGATGTAGACCCGTATGAAATATACTAGAATAACCCTCTCATAAAATTTAAGAAGGATTAAGTTAATGAATATCAAAGCATTTATTTTTGATTTAGATGGAACACTGATGGACTCAGAGATTATCTGGGTTTATGCTGTTCATGAATATCTGTTAGATATGGGGATTCAAATGAGTTATGAGTCTGCCGTGGATTTGGTCTACGGAAACCCATGGGAATATATCTACGACGAATTAGAGAAAAACTACCCTGAATTAAAAAATGAAATGCCACATTTTATTGAGAAAGTCTATCCCTATTTCAATAAGCATGCAGAAACAATGCCATTAGTTATTTCAGGTTCAATCAAAATATTAAAGGATTTATCACAGAACTATAAATGTGCGATAGTTTCAGGTTCATATCGAAGGGATGTTGAAGATGCTATTCAACGGTTAGGCATAGAGAAACATGTCGCATTATATCTTGGGAAAGAAGATTACTATCCTGGCAAACCTCATCCCGCAGGATTTTTGAAAGCAGCTGAACTACTTTATGTAAAGCCAGAAAACTGCATTGTATTTGAAGATTCTACTGTCGGGGTTAAAGCAGCAAAGGCAGCAGGAATGATTTGTGTGGCTTTAGCAAGAGATAACCGTCCCAAACAAGATATTTCACTTGCAGACCTTGTATTATCTGATTTGAGTAAATTCTCAATAGAACTATTGACGAAAGAAAATAATCCAATCTTCAAAAAGGTTGATAGAAAAGTATAAGCAAAAAATCTGCTGTCAATTAAACACAATCAATTAGCTAATTACAAAATCCAATTACACTGAACCAGATAAACATTTATACCTTACTATAATTATACAAGTCATATCTAACCTATATGTCTTATTTCCCCTAATATAGGATAGTAGTTTGTATAATTTATAATAATAATTTATGAATCTATAAAATTAAGTATAGTAAAATCATAATCACCTTGTAAAAATCAAAGTGTGGAGTATATCACTACATTTATTAGTTGTCCATATCAAATTATCATATTACTAACTAAAATAATTAATTAATCAATGAAAAATAACTTGACATTTATATATTATTATGTTATATTACACGCAATAGATTAATTAATCAGTTTAAATAATGCTTAATTAAATGACAAATATTGAATCAAATGCAAACATTAATTAGTGAAGAAAGAGCAAATCAGATTGATTTAACTACACTTGAAACACTACTCGGGTCGGAAGCAAGGACAAAAGTCCTTCTCGTCCTTTTCACAAATATGGGGAGAATGTTTTATCAAAGACAGGTAGCAAGTGCAACGAAATTGCCACTTCGGGCTGTGCAGAGGGAACTGGAACGATTTTCTCAAATTGGTTTGATTTATTCCTGGAAGGAAGGCAATCGCACCTGGTATCAAATAGACCAAAATTACCCGCTTGTCCCCATTTTATTGTCTCTTATTTTAAAAGTCTGTTCTCCAATTGACCGTCTTCGTGCAACAATCAACACTGACAAATCGGCTCGCCTTGCTTTTCTCAATCCTAATAAAAATGAAGTCACTATCATAATTTCTAATGGTGAAACATTTCCGGAAACTATTGAGGGTATCCACATATCCCTTATGAATACAAACACATTTACCGAAAAGATGGAACAAAAGGATATTGAATTAATCAGATGGCTACAAGAGTCAGTTGACCTCCTGGGAAATAGGGAAGATTTCTTATGGAGAATAATTGAAACCACAAAGTTGAATATACCAAAAGGAGAAAATGTTCTATGAGTGTTATGCACAACCGGATGTCCTTGCAAATCCCAGAATCCTGGTGGAAATGGGCTCAGGCGACACAAGGGGTTGAGCGGTATAGGTATATAGAAGACTTTTTCCATAGATTGGGCTGGAAAACATTTATTCCCATGCCTGAAACAGATGTCATTAAAAATACTAATACCCTTCCTTTTATGTTAACGACATCTAACGGGAAAGGATTTTATATTGCAATTGTGCCTGAACAACTCCTGACATTGACATCGGAGATAAAAAATAAAAGTCTCGATTTCTGTCCTTTATCTCGTTTGTTGCTTGATGAATTTTCTATGGATTATTCACCTTTTGTCTTAATTACAGATTTTTGCAAGTTTCATCTTTATTCCATGCCTGACCAGACCTTAATTATGTGGGCTGATTACCCTGCACAATTTCAAGTGGAAATGGCACCTATATTTCTCGAATCATCTATAAGCAATGGTTCCCTTGATGAAATACCACATAAACCCAAAAGTGTTATGGCTTGTGAATTACGAGAATGGAACGCCAACTGGGTAAAAAATTTTTCACATCATGCTAATCTTTCAGAAGAAAAAGCAAATATAATCTTAGACCGATTTATTATCTTGCATCATGTTTTTTCCAATCGTATATTCTGGAAAACTCATGAATTTTTAGAAGAGCGTTTTTTAGACCTCATTGACCTTGTCATTACTCAACCTGCTTCTCAGGAAATTGGTGAAGGGCTTATTGCATTATTCCACGACATGTGGTTCGATTGGCGAATTGATGTTTTTCAGATTGACTCTGAAATTGACCGTATTTTATCACAAGATGAAATTGTGTCCGAACTTTTATATGAATATCCCCTGCTTTCTCCGAAAAAATTTGATACTGCCGTCCTTCTAGAAAGTTTTAATTATGGGGATGCTCTTGAACGGATGCGTGTTCGTATGGTTCCTGAGCCGAATCCTGACCGCGAAACCTATTTACATGCACAAACAAAAGAGACCATTGACCAGGCTCAAATTAGAGTGGACATCTCTGAAGAAGGATACCGAGCCATCGTTTTCTGGTTCGACCGTCTAATTAAATGTTATGAGATGTTAGAAGAATCAGAAATGGCAGACCTGCCATCTCCAGAGAGCATAGACGATTTATGGTCATGGGGACAATGGAACAACAATATTCCAATGACTTTCCGAAATAAGATTCAGCAAGCATGCCATCAAGGTTTTAGAATTTATTATCAGAGTTCCCGCCAATTAAGGATTGCACGATTACTACTCACCATACACCTAATCCAATTATACAGTCAATCAAAATATCCGTTAGAACGATTTCCTTCTATGGAACAGGTATTTGTAAAAAAGACAGAACCTATCCCCTCCGAAAGGTCGCAGTCTAAAAGAGCGTCGTTATAATATAGAAAAAATTATACTGACCAGGAAGCAATCTTGTTTATTCGTTCCTCATGCACGATAAAAGGTTCATCTATAATGTTCAACGAAATATGAGGTGCAGGAATCGGCAATTCTGGATACGCTATGTCGCTTTCTAAATAAGAATAGGTATCCAGTCCTATATGTTGTGTAATATCTCCATATCTACGAACCATGTCCATAACTCCACGCAAACCTACACCTGCCTCCCATGCAGCGGTAAATATCCTTACATTTTCAGAATTTTTAGCAAGTCTATCCCATGCTTCTGTGCCAAAGATAGCAGATGGCTTAATTATCAGCACAACTTTCTCCTTATATGTTTGACTTATCTCCCATACCTTCTCCCATAATGATTTCCCAATTTCAAAATACTCGTCAATTCCTGCCTTCATAGGAGAAAATTGTAAATAAGAAGTTAAGTCGTCTACATTTCCAACAGGGTCTTCAATATACACTATCTTCAAATCTGAAATCTGTTCTACAAATCTCATCACATCCTTAAATGTCCATTGCCGATTCAAATCCAGAACAACCTCAATATCTCTACCAACAATATCTCTGACCCTTTGTAATAAATCTTTTCCCACCGATAAAGAAAATTCACCCATTTTTATTTTTAATACCGAATAACCAGAATCCTTTTTCTCTTTTGCATGTTTCAGAATATTATTTATATCACCTGTAAGAAGCGCATTTATATTAATTTTAGGACAACTTTGCTTTTTTGATTTACCTCTTTCTAAAAAATTCAACGCACACGCAAAAGCGAACTTTATCTCAGGGAAATCAAATAAATTTGTAAATTCAGATATGTCTTTCTCACCCAGACAGTCCGTATGCTTATTTTCAATTTCATGAATGCAGGCAATTATCTTTTCTCGGGTTGGAGGAAGGGGCGAAACTTCTCCCCAAGAAATATACCCCTCCGAATTTTCAATTTTGATGAGTAATCCTCCTTTTTGTGAAAACCGAACCCCACGAATAAGCACAGGTATCCTGAAAGGAATACAATATGAATAAACACTTAATTTACAAATAGAAAATTGTTTGCCCACTAAATAACCCACATAATTGAAAATAATAAACTGTAAATCAGCAAGAATCTTGATGTCCTTGCAAGTAGTAAATTTAATGCGTTTCCCTTTTGTTGAAAAATTGTAGAAATCAAACCGAAAGCAGGAACAATCAGAATTGTTACAACCAGAATTTTTATCTGTCCATCAACAAAAAGCGCCAATAGAACAGGTACGACAATGATACTCACAACGAGCATACATACATATTCCATCTGAGCAAATTTTCCGCCGAACCTAACCGCGAGCGTCTTCTTCCCTGCTTCTTTATCACTTTCTATATCCCTATAATTATTTACTGTTAGAATTGCAACCGCCAGACATCCAGCAGCAAGCCCAACTGCCAAATCCAAAACTGAAAATTGCAAAGATTGGACATAATGAGTTCCTATCACTGCGACAAAACCAAAAAAAACAAGGACAAAAAAATCGCCCAATCCTAAATACGCAAGAGGCAAAGGACCGACGGTATAAGCAAAGGCAAAAATAATTGAGAACACACCGATTAATAGAATGGATATTCCGCCTCTGTAGACCAGATATCCGCCGGGGATAAGTGAAAGCAGAACCAATGCCAGCAAAGCCAATCTCATCTGATTTACAGTCAGCCAACCGGCACTGGTTGCCCTTGTCGGACCCAAACGATTCTCGCGGTCTGCACCTTTAACAAAATCAAAATAATCATTTGCATAGTTCGCTAATATTTGTAGGAGAACACCACCTAACAGCGCACATAAAGCAGATAAAGGGTGAAAAGTTCCATCCCGAATTGCAAGAGCCGTTCCCATTATTACTGGCGCTATACTTGCCCCTAATGTTTTCGGTCTTGCGGTAAGCACCAAAATTTTAATCAATGATGGTTTTTCTACTACCATAAAAATCTGCCTATTTTTTTGTTTTGCAATTCAATTCTATGGTTTACGAGGAAACTTTGAAAAATCAGGAGGCCGTTTTTCCAGAAATGCGTTTCGTCCTTCCTGTCCTTCTTCCGTCATATAAAAAAGCATTGTTGCATTTCCAGCAAGTTCAGTAAGTCCTGCCTGTCCGTCTTCATCTGCATTCATTGCGGCTTTGATACATCGCAGTGCAATTGGTGACATCTTCAAAATTTGACGGCACCATTCCACAGTTGTATCCTCTAATTCGTTTAGAGGAACAACCGTATTCACCAACCCCATTTGCAAGGCTTCCTGAGCATTATACTGCTTACATAAGAACCATATTTCCCTTGCTTTCTTCTGTCCCACAATTCGTGCTAAATGTGCTGAACCATATCCCGCATCAAAAGAACCGACTTTGGGACCTGTCTGCCCAAAAATGGCATTATCGGCCGCTATCGTTAAATCACATACCATCGCAATAATATTACCTCCGCCAATTGCATAGCCCGCAACCATCGCTATCACAGGCTTTGGACAAGTTCGTATCTGCCGATATAAATCTAAAACATTCAACCGTTGATAGCCGGTGCGAGGGTCAATATAGCCAGCCTCTCCACGACACTTCTGGTCACCTCCTGAACAAAACGCCTTATCTCCGGCACCTGTAATTATAATCACACCAATCTGCGAATCAAACCTTGCATCCGCCAGAGCATCACTAATCTCGTCCAGAGTCACCGGTGTAAAAGCATTCCGTCGTTCTGGACGATTTATCGTAATCTTTGCTATACCATCTACCTTGTGATAAAGAATCTCAGTATATTTCTTTGATTTCTGCCAAACAATTCTACACTTGCTCATTATCTTAAACTCCTCTAATCAAAAAAATAATTTAAAACATAAGAAAATATGTTTTAATTCATTACAATAATTTACCACAAAAAGTGAATTATAATCACTACTGGCGTTACTACAAAAAGTCAATTTGAGCCTTTTTACCAAATATAGTCTATAACCGTTGTTTACTAAAATATCTGAGAAAAGGCATTATACATTAAGATAAACAATACAATATCTATCTTTCATGTAGTATAAATATCTATTCATTTTATATTTTTTATTCCTCTCAGCGACAAATTACATTAAGGGAAAATATGAGACTTTATATCTAACCTAAATTTTATATTTTTGTATTATTATAGGTTACCCTTTTCACTTATTACTTTCTAAAATACTTATCACAACTTTATATTTTCGTGTTATTAGAGGGGCACGATTTATCGTGCACAAAAATTCAGGTTATTACATAGTGATAATTTAAGTGTTTGATAAATCAAACCCCTACATTAGTTTTTATATTTTTAATGCGGCACAAACATTCCTGTAGCATAAGCATCCCTGTCTGTGTCTTTAAAACTTATAACCTATCTAAATCTATATTTATATTCTTACCTGTAGCATAGACATTCTTGTCTGTGTTCTTTAAACTTGCGACCTATCTACAATTGGTAGTTTTTTGTGTCTATCTAAAAGTCCTGGAAATGTAGGGGCGTATGGCGATACGCCCCTACAAAATGCAATTGTTTTGAATATACCTTTTTAGGAACGATGAATAAGTGTTTAATTGTATTTTCAAACTGCTTAATTGTTTTGAACATACTATTTTTAGTGTGGTTTATCTCTTAAACTCAGAAAAATAATTATAGAGTTTCTACTATTATTTTGTATTAACTGAATTAATTATTCAGAGGTTTCTATAGGGTCATATTTTTAAATATCTGTGGGTGAAACTTTATACACACGAGTTATAGCCTTGCCTATTTTGTAAGTTTAATTTGCTCAATTTGCAATAATTTCCTTTTCCAATCCAGACCTGCGGAGAAACCTCCCAGAGAATGGTTAGAACCTAAAACTCGATGGCATGGAATAATAATAGGAATAGGATTTTTATGTAGTGCCTGTCCAACGGCACGGGCATGCTTTCGCGAGAATTTGGCTAATTTTGCCAACTCTGCATAACTGCAAGTTGTCCCCCAGTGGACTTTTCTCAAGGCTGTCCATACTCGTTGCTGAAAATTTGTGCTATTTGTTAAGTCCAGAGGAACTTGTTCAAATTGTTCTGGGATACCTGAAAAATACCTATCTAACAGTATGTTAAGCAGTCTACCTAACATCAGATTTGGTGTTTCGTGGAGTAGGTATGGCTTTGGAGAACCAGGAACATACAAAGTAAATCTTTTAAGCCCTATTGCAGAGATATACCCATAAATAGTGCCTATATTATGACTGAAAATGAAATTGGCGGCATTCATCATGGTCTATCGGTTTCCTTCTATCATTTTAATCATATTACAATATTCTACATTATACAGTTAAAAGAGAGGTGCATCATGATTCCGATAGTTCTTTCTACTATTACGGCTCGATATTCACATACAGCCTTTGGCTTGCGGTATTTATATGCAAATCTTGGTAAATGGAAAGAATATACCTGCATTAAAGAATTTCATTTGAAGCAAGCCCCTTTATTGATTGCTGAAAGTGTTCTTCAGGAAAAACCGCAAATTGTTGGACTGAGCGTGTATATCTGGAATGTTAATGAAATTACAGAAGTAGTGCAAATAATCAAGGCAGTTTCGCCACAAACGATAATAATTATTGGTGGTTCTGAGGTGAGTTATGAATATGAAGATATGCCTATTTTCTATGCTGCGGATTATTTAGTGCGAGGTGATGGCGAACAGGTCTTTCCAAAATTAGTAGATTCAATTATGAGTGGAACTTTACCTCAACAAAAAGTATGGGAAGGGAGTATACATGATTTGAATTCATTGATTTTACCTTATAATGAATACACAGATGAAGATATAAAACATCGGATTATTTATGTGGAGAGTTCTCGTGGTTGTCCGTTTCACTGTGAATTTTGCCTTTCTGCAGTTCAGCCTAGTGTCCATTTTTTTGAGCGACAGCAATTTTTGAAAGAAATGGAAAAACTAATCCAGCGTGGGACAAAGAATTTTACCTTTGTGGATAGAACTTTTAATATTAAAGAAGAACATGCTCTTGAGATTATCCACTTCTTTTTGCAGCATGTGGCTACGGATATGCGGATTCATTTTGAGATTGTGCCAGATAGATTGGGTGAGGAAATATTGCAAGAATTTAAGAAATTTCCTGATGGTGTTTTGCATTTAGAAATAGGTTTGCAGACTGTAAACCCAGAGACACAAGCGTTAATTTCACGCAGACAAAACTTGACAAAGACATTTGAAGTATTAAAATTTCTGAAAGAAGAGACAAGAGCAATAATACATGTTGACCTTGTTGCAGGTATGCCAGCAGAGACCTGGGATAGTTTTCGTGAAGGCTTTAACCGCCTAATTGAAGTAGCACCACAGGAAATTCAGTTAGGCATTCTCAAACGATTGCGTGGTGCTCGAATTTCGCGGCACATAGAGGAATATAAACTTGTCTTTGCACCATTTCCTCCGTATGAAATACTCCAAACCAATACGCTTTGTTTTGCAGAATTGCAAAAATTAAAAAGGATGGCACGCTATCTTGAACTTTACTATAATCAGGGGAACTTTCCACAATCACTCAAATTCTTGTGGAAATCCGATACGACGCCCTTTGATGCCTTTGCAAAGTTTAGCGACTATATCTGGGAAAATACTGGGAAAACACACGAATTATCATTGTCCACGCTGGCAACACTGCTATACAATTACCTGCTTTCTGTGGATAAATTCTCAGTAGACGAACTGAAAACTGCTATTCAAAATGATTATTCACAAAAACCAGGAAGGACAGAAAAACTGAACCTGCAAAAAAAGTTATGATACAGGTCAGTCATCATTTATAAAAATTTTATTATCTAAAAAATTAAACAACTTCCAATCTCTTAGCGGGTAAGGGTGTATATTGATTATTTATTGTGGTTTTGAGTCATCAATTTTGGTTACTGGAATATCAAGATTGGTTGCTAGTTCAAGAATATCGTTTCTGCAAGTAAACAGAATAATCTGGCAATTTTCACTGAGCGATTTAAGTGTGTTTAAGGTTTGAACCAATCGTGGATAGTCATAGTTTGAGAAGGGGTCGTCTAAAAGCATGGGGAGGGTTTCTCCAAATTTACTTATGATTTTTATAAAGGCAATACGCATAGCAAAGTATAATTGTTCTAGTGTTCCCTGTCTTAATGAGGGTTCGTGGAGAGGAATCAGATTGCCTGTCTCTGAAATGTTTAATTTCAAGGTAAGGTCGTTCTCTACAAGAACCTCTGAATATTTACCATCAGTCAGTTTGGAAAACAAACGGCTTATCTCATCTTTCAAGAACTGGGCAAGTTTCTGGTAGTGGTCAGATGATACCTGCTGTAGTAATGAAATGGCGAACAATATACTTTCCATTTCATTTTGCAGTATTTTCCATTTTGCTTTTAAGCAATCTTTCTCCTCCTTAATCTCGTTCAAAGGTCTTGTTTTCCGGTTTAATTCCGCCAATTCATTTTGAAGAGTTTGAATGAGTTGGGTATGTTGCTCAATCTCTTCGGTTGTTTGTTCTATTATTTGTTGAAGTGTAGATTCGTCCTCTGGGGGAAGGGTGGGAACGAAATCCTGAGTGTTTTGTTCTAACTCATCTAAGGTATCATCACCGAGAAGCAATTGTAGTTGTGTCTTTGTTTGTTCAAGATGGGAGAAGAATTTTTGTGCCTCTTCTGCCTTAGCACATTGGGTTTTCCATTCTGTTAGGTCATTGACTTTGACTGAGGTTAATATCTCTTGGAGTTGCTGTTGTGCCTCAGAAATTTCCTCATTCCAATTAATAAGTTGTTGATTTAATTCCAGTCGTCTTTTGCATAGTTCAGATACCTTTGTTTTAAGTTCGCGATAGCGTGCTTCTGCCTGATAGTATGCCCGAAAAGTCTCATAAGAGAGAGGTTCATTAGGACGAAGCACACCTGTTTGAATCAGTTTTTCGCCTATATTATCTAATATTGTTTCTTTTATTTTAGTTTGAATACTTTTGCCATATTCTTCTTTACGGATTATGTCTTTAGTCTGTTGTTGTAATTTATTTTTCAATTCCCAGAGTATTCGGTGGTATTCATTGGACTTCTCCTGTAAATTAAATACCTTTCGCCGATTCTGTTCCATTTGCTCTTCTGATTCTAATGGGACAGATGCTTCCTTAAAAAGTTTTTGGAGCTCGTCTAAAAGATGCTGAGTTCGTGTTTGATTAATTATAAATAGTTCTTTAGCACTTTCTATTTGGTTCATCAAATCTTCTAACACTTTGACTAGGTTTAAATAATTGTCATATAGCCCTTGCAATTCGCGTGGATGTTCAAGTTGAGCCTTTTGAAGTAATATTGTAATTGGATGCTTCTCAACATATTCATAAGACACAATTCTTTGAATTTTTTCCTGGAGTTGTTTATGGGAATTGGCTATCTCTTTTAAATCCCTTTTCCCTTTCCAGTAAGAGTTCACAAAATACAGCAAAGCAAAAGAGACCACAGCAGCAAATATTAGTGATTCCATCTTTTGTGTTTTTATAAATAGACAGAATAGTAACAAATCAATAAATAAACAAATAGCCCCTAAAATTATATCGGCAGGACGACGAGATAGAATATGTTCTTGAATTACTTCTAAATCCTGAACCTGTTCTTCCAATTCTCGTTGTTCTTCTTCAGGTCTATTTTTGTATCGCCAGTAGTCATCAATCAATTCTGGCATGTTTGTTATATCTTTAAATAATTCTTTTAATGGTTTAAGTTCTTCCTCGATTACATCTTGCTTTTCTTTAAGTTTATTCAGTTTTGATTCGTTTTTTTGTGTTTCTTCTAATGAGTTCTGGTATAAGTTAATAAAGGAATTGATTTCTTGGTAAAAATCGTCTCTTTTTCGAATGGGTTCTGGGAGCTCGGCGATGATTTGTTCTACTCCCTGGATTTGTTTTTTTAGTTCTTTTTGTTTGCCGTAGAGTTCACTCAGCACGCTGTTGTTGCTATCAAGATACCTCATGAACTGTTCAAATTTTTTTTGACAGTCTGCAATATCGTCAATCAGCACAAAGGTTTGATTATAAAGTTGCATCTCAATATTATTTTTTTCCTGTGTAATTTGTTCTATCTCATTTTGAATTTTCTGTTTTTGGTATTCTCCATTACGAATTGTCATTTCCAATTGGAGGACACGCGAATTATATTCCACAGGGAAATCTCTGTAAGCAGAATAGGAAAAGAAATTAGGTGTAAGTTTATCTAATTTATCCTTAAGTGCTCTAGCATCATTTTTCCTTCTCCACATAGCATATTGCCGGGTGTATTGTAGTTTTGCTTGAAGTTGTTGAAATTCAACTTGTAGGATGTGTAATTGTTCCAGATTTTGTTTTAGTTGTAATTTTCTTTCTTTAATATTCTCAACGATAATCTTTGCTTGTTCATATTCATTTTCTAATATTTCTAATTGTTTAAATATAATGTTTTTTGGATGTTTATAATCTTGCTCTGTTCCAATATCCTTCTGATATCTTTCAAGACTGTCAAGGATATTCTGTATTGACTGGGTGAGAGTCCCAACATCTGCCAAACGGAGTAGATGTTCCCTGATTTTTTCTTTATCAGCAGGTGAACCTAAACTTTCCAGAATTTTGGCTGAGATAGTGGCTACCCCTATAAAGATTTCTCGATTTATTCCCAAATGATTTTGTATAAAAGCAATTTCTTGATTAGGGTATATCTGAAAAGTATCTGTAATCTCTTTGGGGTCTAATCCTTCATATATCTCCAATGATGGTTTTTGCCCAAATACACGATAAAGATGGATTACCTTTCCTTTATCCAGACGGTAAGTCAAATTTCCTCTGTAATCCTGGGTATTCCACGGAGTATATTTATAAAAATTCTCTGTAAAGGGTGCATTACTTTTGTGAGATGTCTTTTGTCCAAACAGTATATCCAGCAAAAAGTTGAATAGAGTTGTTTTCCCACTTTCATTCAGTCCAAAAATAATCTGGAATCCCCTGTGAAATTCAAGGGGAATATCTTGCAGTTTTCCGTAGCCGTAGATATGTCCTTTTATGAATTCCACTGGAACGGGACCTCATTTGTTTCGATAGTAGGTATCATTAACTTTATTTCCAATGCTGATTCTGCGGTAAGATGTCGAGCACGGTTTATAATCTTGTAGATAGTATGATTTGGAGCATATTTAAGTTCCTGTTGTATCTGTTTGAAAAATTCTGACAGTATGGTAAACTGCTGCTCATCTTTAATATCCATGTATTCCTCAAAATCTGCCTCGATATTCCAGGTAAACGATTCACATTCTTTTTCGACTATTTGCACAGCAGAAGGTATAGTTTTTAAGACATTAGCAGATACAGTTCCAATGAATTGGATATGCACTATACGAGGTTTCTGTATCTTACCTATTTCATTGGATAGTATCTGTGTGAGTTCATCTCTATCTAAAATATTGGAAATGTTGAGTTCTATATGCGAGTAATAGGTTTTTTGTGTTATCAAATGCTCGATTTTTGAAACTTCCCATTTATTATCATGCTGCTGGAAATGGATACCCAGAACACCAAAAGGAGGTTTGTTGTCAAAGCATATTGGTTCGGGAAATCCACAATAACAGGCTGTATATTGTGGTGAACGATATAGTTCCATATACTCCTGTCCTTTACCCAAAGCCACATACGAAACTGTTGCTTGAAGTCTGGCAAATTCCTTATTTTGCTGGCATTCTTCAATGAAGGGAAATTGATGCGCCAATATAATGTGATTTCTCCCATCATTTTTTTCTGGCAGGTCAGGAAAAGGCACAGCAGGATTATTTGTCTCATTGCAGATAGCCGAGGTATAAACTACTAATGGGATTTCAGTAGATTCCCATTTTACCCAATTTGATTGATTTGCGATAAAAACATTCTCAGGGAAATCTTCTAAATAATATGGCGAGTAGGTATGAATTGGGTCAGCAGTGCCAGGTGAAATGATGATAGGAATAGGCTGAATTGATTTAAATTTCTCATACAATATATGTAGTGTTTCATCTGTTGCATATTCGCTGTCCAACAGGTTACCTGCTATCAATAGTGCATCTGCTTTGTATTCCAAAACCTTATTGATAATATCTGACAAAACTTCTAGTTGCTTTTCCCGCCGTTCTCTACCATAGTTAGGATTTGAGAAAGAGGAGAATGGTTTATCTAAAAATAGATTTGCGGTATGTATAATAAACATGTTAACTCGACCTGATAAATAATTAAATCATGAAGGTATTATATCAATTTGTGGTTCTCGTCTTGCTATCGCGTCTGAAAAACCGCGATATCGCCAATATCGGAACACACGCCGATATATAGTAGAAAATGTTTTTGAATCTTCAGGAAGTTTCAAACAAATCCGATGATAATATGGAATTATAATTGAATTAAGTATACGATTATAAATGGAAAAATGGAGTTTGTAATCTATAACCATCTGGTAGTTATCCGGAAAAAGGCGAAGGAAGCAACCCATAGAATAGCCACGGCAATAATGATACTTACATGCGTCTACATAAGAACTACCTTTCCAGAACCAACAGATAGCTTGTTCATCTATACAAAGTGGATACCCTATATTAGATAATCTTTTTACCAACTCTACCTCTGCGAACTCGGGGAAAGAAAATGATTTGTTTAGGCCACCTGTACTGATTACGGCTTCACGAGGCACACTCATATTAGACAATGAAAAATGGAAAGGCGTAATATTATTTGCTTCTTTAACAAAAGGGGGATTGTCTTCGGGCAATAACCAGGGTGTAATACTTTTCTTGGAAATTCGTGGATGAGACCGCAAGACTCCACTAACACAGGCATTACCATTATATGCAATTTGTAGTTGCACATGTCGTTGTATCCAATTACTTATAGGCAAGACATTTGGACTACTACAAAGAATCCATTTCCCTCGTGCTTCATGAAAACCCAAATTCCAGGCATGAAGTAATGTGTTGTTGCTATCTTCGAGATAACGAACAATAAGCGGTGAACCTTTTGCCAATGAAGAAATAATGTTCTTAGTTTTCTCTGACGGAGATATTTCAATAATAATCCATTCAACTTTAGACAGGGGATAATCTTGATTCTCTAAATGTAAAAACCATGGTGATATACTCACTGATAGATTTTCACCTACTAAAATTATACTAACATGAATCTCGTTGATAGACATTAAATATCGTATTTCCCTTTTTGTTTTTTCTACAATATTATCACGATAATATGCTTAAAAGTGAAATCCTATTTGCTAAATATTAAAATATATTTATAATACAGAATTGACGGCTATGTCGAATACTATTCACAAAGTTTCAGAATTTCGTCGTTTCCCTTTTTGGGGAACAATGCTTGGCGGTTTATTCTTACTCCTGATAATACGAATTTATTGGGACCCTACGCTTCTATCCAATGTAATTCAAACAACTAAAAGTGAGACATGGGCACAACAACAATATACGGTTTGGGGTCCAATTTGGAAATATGGTTTTGGGCAGATAGAAAAGGGAGAAATACCCCATTGGAATCCGTATCAACTTTGTGGACAACCTTATCTGACCGATATACGCACATCCTTATTCCAACCCCTGCATCTTATATTCTGGCGGACAGATTTTGCTTATGCTTATCAATGGTATATTTTTCTATGTCTCTCTTTGATAGGGATTGGCTTTTTATTATGGGGACGAATACTGGAAATACCATATCCCGCTTTACTTCCCGGACTAGTTTCCCTTCTATTTTCCGGTCCTGTGATATGTGCTCAGATGTCTCTACCCTATTTAAGTGGCTCTGTCTGGCTATTATTTCTATTAAGCGGTATCAGTTATTTTGTCGAAAATTATACAGTGCGAAGTTTCTTTGTTCTCTCGTTCCTATGGACGGCTCTAGTGCTTTCCGGAAGTATTGAATGTATTATTACAGGTATATTTGTTCTAATACTGTTCCCATTTTTCTTTCGGACTTTTCCTATGTTGACTATGGAAAGGAGTCCTATATCTACAATCTGGAAAGTTCTAGGTATTTTGCTATTGGGTTTGATGATAAGTGCCTT
>Ga0208826_1000487_pt1 | contig 41413 bp, 33 predicted proteins | sample AD_UKC115_MetaG_FD_184451 | JGI IMG/M metagenome (GOLD analysis project Ga0208826, IMG submission 184451) | Active sludge microbial communities of municipal wastewater-treating anaerobic digesters from Hong Kong - AD_UKC115_MetaG (SPAdes)... | ecosystem: Engineered > Bioreactor > Anaerobic >...
CACCTCGATCCAGCTACGGGACGGCCAGACGCTCGGCGGGAGGAGTCCCTTGATCGGGGGAACGTCGCAGGTCACGGAGCCGAGGTTATCGAGGTAGACCGCTATGCGCTCGCAGAGGACCGCCCTCAGCATTGCTCTCAAACCGATTACCTTCCTCGCAGGTAGTCTACTGCCGTTATAGTTAGACACGCGAATGTGCCTGCTTGTTCCATTGCCATACCTGCAAGAATCGTGCCAAATCGTCTGATAACGCAGGGAGCATCGATGGAGTGGACGGAAGCGGTCCTTTTCCGCTAGAATTGGGGCGTTATGCAGAACAACTCCACCTCCAGACCGAAGGCCGTCGTGCTCCTGTCCGGCGGGCTCGACAGCACGACCGCGGCGGCGATCGCGAAAGCGGAAGGCTTCGAGCTGTACGCCATCTCGTTCTCCTACGGCCAGCGCCACTCCAGGGAGATCGAATGCGCGCGCATGGTCGGCGAGCGGCTCGGAGTCGCGCGCCACGTGGTCACGGAGTTCGACCTCCGGCTCTGGGGCGGGAGCGCGCTGACGGACGACCTGCAGGTCCCCCTCGACCGCGATGAGGCCGAGATGACGTGCGACATCCCGGTGACCTATGTGCCGGCGCGGAACACGATCTTCCTCTCGTTCGCGCTCGGATACGCGGAGGTTGTCGGCGCGGACACCATCGTGATAGGAGTGAACCAGCTCGACTACAGCGGCTACCCCGACTGCCGGGGCGAGTTCCTGGAGGCGTACGAGCGGATGGCGAACCTGGCGACGAAGGCCGGGACCGCCGACGGTCGGCGCATCCGCATCTACGCCCCGCTCCTCGACATGAGCAAGGCGGAGATCATCCGGCGCGGGATCGAGCTCGGGGTCGATTACTCTCTCACCTGGAGCTGCTATCAGGGCCTCGATGCGCCATGCGGGCGGTGCGATTCGTGCATCCTCCGCGCGGAGGGGTTCCGGGCGGCCGGCGTTGTGGACCCGCTCGAAGCCGAGTGACACCGGTCGGGCGTGCCGGACACATCCGGACCCTACGACTGCTCGAAATCCTGCGTACAAACTCTCCAACCTGGCTATAATCATCTCGCAACTACGTTGTCTGAATACGCATGCCTGCCAATCTGTTCCCCAGCAAAAACGTGACCCGGCAGAGAGGTTGACATGTCTGCGGACCAGAACGTGCGGACCTCCGACACCCTCATGGGCGTGAGAAACGAACAGCTCGCGGAGCTCGTCGAGCGCAATCACGAGTCGGTCCTCTGGTCGTGGGTCCGGGCGATGAAGGACGAGCGGATCTACAGGCTGGCGGACAAGTCGGATGAAGTCCTCCGAGAGCAGTTCGAGCCTACCGTATGCTGCATGATACACCTCCTCCGCACGGGCGATATCAGCGCCGCAAGCCAGTACATGCGGGACCTGATAGCCAGGAGGATGAACCAGGGGTGTCTCCTGGTGGAGATCGAGAGATCGATCTACACCCTCCAGGAGGTCGTCATGTGTCTGATCGAGCGGTCCGTCCCTGATCCCGAACAGCGCGTCCAGGCAATCCACGCGATCAGTGAACTGCACGACATCACGTCTCTGCGCGTGGCGGAGGTGTACCGGGAGATCGAGGAGGAGGACGAGCAGCGTTTTCTCCAGGCATACGAACTCGGCACCGATCTGAGCAAGTCGCTCGACCTCGATACGGTCCTGGATCTGAGCCTGCGCAGGCTGGGAGAGTATATGGGCGCGACCTCAACCGCGTTGGTGCTGACCGGCAGGGGAGAGCACGGTGGGCCGTCGGTGTCGCAGTCCCAGCCCGACCCGGAGCTTGCCGGGGCGCTGCCCGGGATCTGTCGGACGCTGGGCTGCGGGCCGGAATACGTGGAGGTGCTGGAGGCGAGGGCAGCGGCATGCATCGTGCCCGACATCAGCCGGTCGGAAGCCCTCTCCGCATGGTCGGGGATGCTCTCGGCTCGGGGGTTCGGATCGCTGGCCTGTGTGCCCTTGATCACCGCCGAGCGGGTCCTCGGTACGGCCGTGATCCTGATGGCCGGACGGCGTGACTTCAAGAAGGCGGAGGTCGACTTCATCCTGGCGCTCGTCGGGCACATCGCCGCCGCCATTCAGAACGCACTGCTCTTCGAGGAGGCGAAGGGCAAACGAGAGCTGGACCTGCTTCTTTCGGCCGGCAAGCTGTTCGCCTCGAGCCTCGAACTCCAGGAGGTGCTCAACCAGGCTGCGAGGATATCCGCCGAGTCCCTGAACGCGGAGTACTCGTTCGTGTTGCTGGAGGACGAAGCGGGGAAGCGTCTGCATGTCTCTGCCTATGCCGCGGCTCCCGGCACGTCGCCGGATTCCGTCCGCAGCATCATGGCCAGGGTAGAGCCGGCGGGACTCGAAGTCGGCATCGGCGCCAGCGGAAAGGCTCTCGCTACCGGAAAGCCTCTGCTGATCAACAACTACGCCGACTACCCCGGCCGCCTGCCCATGCTCGCCGACGTGACCGGCTCCATCATGATCGTGCCGATGAGAGTGCGGAACAGGACGGTCGGCGGACTTGCGCTGGTGTCGTTCCACCCAAACGCGTTCAGTGAGCACGATTTAGCGCTCGCAGGGGGAGTCGCGGACCAGGCTGCGATCGCCATCGACAACGCCCGGTTGTACGAGAGCGCGGAGCGGTCGGCCGCGGAAGCGCAGACGCTCTACAGGATCGCAGTACTGGCGAGTTCCACGCTTGAGCTTGATAGAGTGCTGGATATACTCGTTCAAGAGATAGCCGACATAGCGAAGGTCGGCAGGACCGGCTTGTATCTGTTCGATCCGGACAGCGAGAGGATCAGGCTCAGCGCTCAGGTCGGATTCGACATGGACGAGTGCAGGAGCATAGAGCGTGAGCTCGTGGGTCTTGAGGTGTTCACCAGCGCGGGGAAGAGCGCGCTCTATGCCGGCGCGCCGATCTTCATCCCCGACCCGAAGTACCATACCGAACGGCTCGGCGAACTGCTGCGGAAATACGGGGTGGTATGCGGATTGACACTCCCATTCGTGACCCGGGGCAAGCTGGTAGGCGCGGCACTCGTGGATGACAGGGATAGATGCCATGACTTCACTCCGTCGGTGATCCGCCTGCTGTCGTCGGTCGCCTCAACCGCCGCCATATCGATCCAGAACGCCAGGCTGATGCAGCATGAGAGGAACATCGCGGAGACCCTGCAGGAGAGCTTCCTACCGAGGGACCTGCCGACCGTCCCGGGATATGGGCTGGCCGCCGAGTACCGGGCTGCGCTCGCGGAGGCCCAGGTCGGCGGTGATTTCTACGACGCGTTCGACCTCGGGAATGGCTGTACCGCTCTGTTGATAGCCGATGTGTCGGGAAAGGGGATAGCCGCCGCCACGTACACGGCCGCCGGGAAATACATGCTCCGGGCGTATGCGATGGAAGACCCGGAGCCCGGCAGAGTGCTGAGGCGGCTGAACTCCGCCCTGAGCAAATACATGCCGATCGGCATGTTCATCACCATGTTCCTCGGCGTGCTGGATACGTCGAGCCACGTCCTCACCTACGCCAATGCCGGGCACGATGAACCGCTCTTCTTCCACCACGGGGGGAAGCGCCTGAAGCGCCTGGACGTCACCGGAACGGGCCTGGGCGCGATGCCGACGTCGGAGTACGGCACCTCGCGGATCACCTTCGATCCCGGCGATTCCCTGATGCTCTACACTGATGGCGCAACCGATGTGAGACGCGACGGAGAGTTCCTGGGCACAGCCGGGTTGGAGAGGGTGTTCCTGGCCGTCGCGGATCAGCCGGCCGAGAGGATAAGAGAGCACGTGTTCGGACAGGTGGAGCAATTCGGCCGAGGGAAACTGGGGGACGACGTCGCCCTGCTGGTGCTGAGAAGAGACCGGTGAGCGGCGGGTAATCCACGCCGTTCACCGGTGTGTGACGAGATACGCGGGGATTCGAAACCGGAATCCCAGTCTCGAAATGCGCTCTACGGGTTGATCACGGTGACGCTGGTTGCGCGCAGGAGCCGGTAGAGGTCACCGCCGGACTTGCTGCACGAAGCGATTCCGCGGATAATGACGAACTTGTTGACAGGCGGCAGTGCGAGCCCGGACGCCAGCACCTTGAGCCCTCTGTAGGTGGTGTTGTCCTGAGCCTTGGACCCATCGTCCACGTAGAAGAAGTTGCCGCCCACGTAGGTGACCTTGCCGGCGGTGCACACCAGCAGCCCGATGTTGTTCAGATCGACGGAGTCCTTGATGCCCTTCTGACCGGCGCCGGTAACCGGATCATAGTCCCAGTCCGATCCCCCCACCTCGCTGTTCAGGACCAGTATCGGCTGGACGGCGCCGCTTCCCGTCTGCGTGACCGACATGGCATTGAGGTATTTCTCTCCGCCGGCGTTGGTCGACATCGTGCCGACAACATCCGCCCTCATGCCGGGCGCCAGGCCGTGGCCCGACTTGTAGACGGCCATACCGCACGAACGATCATCCGACTCGATATAGAAGTTGCTGGCGAACACACCAGTCACCACCGCCCCTCTGATCGTCACCGGAGTACCGTTCGGCTGACGCTTGGCGTCGGCGATGGAGAGCTGCCGGTTCATGGTGAACACGAACGCCTGGCCGTTGTCGAGAAGACTGCTGCCGTCGTAGGAGTACTTCCTCGCAAGCATGCCGACGGAATCCTCGATGCCGACCGTGGCGCTTCTGCCCGCTCCGCAGGTGACGTTACCAGGCTGGACATCCAGGTACTGGAAGGTGATGTCGTTGGTCGTCTCGTGCAGGAGCACCTGGAAGGTGAACTTGGCGGAAGGGGATGAGTAATGCGGCACGTTCACGTAGCTGATGACGTACTTGCGGCTCGGCGATGTGCCCGTCACGCCGACCCTGATGTTGCCCGTACCCGAAGGGTCCAGATCGTCCCAGTATGGGTAGAGCACGGCATTGGGCGCCTCCGGGTTGGGAATGTCCGTGTTGCTGTAAGCGGCAGCCCCTTCGCTGCTTCCGAGCGTGATGAGGCCGTTCGCGCCGATGAAGAGGTGGCTGTACTGCTGGCCGTAGAAGGTGAACACGAACGGCAGGTTCTGGATGGAGCTTATGCTGTCATCATCCATGGGCAGCGCAGTGTGCCCGGCCGGATCTACCCAGTCGAAAGCAGCCGGAAGCAGGTCATAGTTCCTCCGCACGGACAGAGCGACGTCCCTGATGCAGTCTCCGACGCCGTTCGTGACATTGGCAAACGTGATGGCGGCGGAGTACTCACCGACAGGCAGCGTGTTGGCTCCGGCGTTCGGAGAAGCGATGACGAGGACCTGCTCCTGTGCCGCCAGCACGCCGCCGGTGGGTGACAGGCTGATCCACGGCTGGTTGCACGAGGCCGTCCACATCAAGTCGCTGTAGCCGGTGTTGGTGACTGTGTAGACCTTGCTGCCCGGGTAGAACGGTCCTCCCACGCCGCCGATGGAGACGTAGGCATCCGCCGGGTCCACGGACAGCTCGGCGTTCCGAACCGTCAGCGAGACGCCCCGAGTAGTATTGCCCACGCCGGTGGACGTGTTCACAAACGAGACCGTATCCCCATACACCCCGGCGGGAAGGCCGTTCGCGGCTGAGTCGATGGATACCGTCACCTGAGTGCTTGCGCCCGCGGTGAGTGTGCCGCTCGTAGACGAGAGCGATACCCACGGCCGGCTCTTGTCGGCGCTCCAGTCGATGGCGGCCGAGGAAATGTTGGTGAGGATGTAGGTGATGCTCGACGGGCTCATCGGGCCGCCGACCGGGCCTCCTGAGAGCAGATTGTCCGACGGCGTCACCGCCAACCCCAGGCTGGTGGTGCTGTAGGCCTTGATGCAGACGTTGGTGTTCGGGTATGGGCCGGTGATATCCGACCACGAAGCGCCGTTCGAGCTGATGTAGCTCTGTCCGGCGCTCGCCGTGGCGGTGCTGCTGTAGCCGCTCTCCGGCCTTTCCATCGCTATCGGGTAGTAGTAGCCGGGTGTCGTCAGTTTCAGCACGATGGAGAACTTCTGCCCGGCGCTCACCGTCACGAGCGAGTCGAATTGGACCGTGTGGTAGCCGGCCTCGGCCACGGTCCCCGTCTTCCTGGCGGCCCAACCGGTGGTTCTGATGGGGCCGGAATTGGGGCTGAGATAGACGTACAGGTCGTATGTGGCGCCGGGCGATGCGGCGTAGAAGCCGGCGGCGGATATCAAGCCGGACTCAGAGGCGGTGAAGATGTTCGCGCCCCAGGCGGTGTTGCTGCCGTAGCCGATGCTCGACACCCAACCGAGCGGATCGTACTGGTAGACGCGGCCGTAGTTGCTGACAGACTCGTTGCCGCAGAAGACGGCATTGTCTCTGCCGATCCTCGTATCGTAGTAGGATATGTAGAAGTACCCGCCCTGGCCCCAACCCGTTCCCCAGCTATTCCTCACGATGAAGGCGCCGTTGGCGGGGGCCGGCGTGGTAAACCGGTTCTTGTCATAGCTGTCGTCCCAGCCGACGATGCAGACGGCGTGGTTCAGCGGGGCCGCTCCGGGATAGTAGTACGAATAGTTGCCGGAATGGTAGTAGGAGGCGCTCCAGTACATGGTGGTATAGACTGCGCCGTAGGTCATGACCGCCTGCTTTATCCGGTCGTTGTCGGTAAAGCCGCTCCGATCAGGCAGGAAGAGAATCTGCTGGACGTGCTTCTGAGCCGTCAAGCCGGACGGGGATGTGCAACTGCCCGCATTGTAGGGATCGTCCGCATCGTTGACCGGTCCGCTCCACCTGGCGAGGTAGGCAGCCGTCATGAAGTGGTTGCCGCCGTCACAGCACGGGACGTCGAACCCGCTGAGATTCTTGAGGTTGTTCTCCGAGTAGTTTCGCGACTCCCCGGGCAGGAGGCACGATTCCATCGAGCCGTACGCGGCGAACGACCAGCAACTGCCGCAACCACCCTGGTTCCTGACCGCCGTGAGCTTCCCGGTGGCGCGCAGGTCGTAGGAGACGGGAAGGCCTGCCATTCCACGGACGGAAGGCTCCGGCAGGCCCTTCATGTGAGAGAGGTCCACCGGAACGGGGATGGCCCCCGTCGGATAGCCATCATCCGAGAACGCTTGACCGGATGAAGCCGTCTCGAGGTATCGCGCGAACTCGGGATTCATGGGGGCGATGCTAGGTGTCTTGGTCTGGGCAAGGCAAGGCAGGGATGTGCAGGCTACCAGGGCCACGCACAGACCGATGAAGGCCCCATACGCTCGATGTGTCGCGCGAACAACCATTCTCATGCTCCTCTCGTATGCCCGGCATCAAGCAGGCACACTTACTTGAAGTCTAGCTCAGCTAGCCCGACCTGTCAAGCAATCGATGAGAAATCCGGTATATTTGCCGGGTTCGGGATTCGGATGCTCAGGCCGCCCGCTTGGACTCGCTCGCGCGCTCCCGGGAGACACGCGTCCAGTAGTCGCAGTAGCAGCGGTAATCGCCCTCGTCTTCCTTGAGATCCGGAGCGGCATTCACGATCTCGGGGTTCGGCATTACCCGCACCTTGTTGCCGTCGATGACCTCTAGTTGGTCCATGGGAACGAGGGTATGCTTGGCCCCGAACCCCCAGACTCCGCCGAAGCTGATGCCGGCCATGGTCAGCTTGTCGAGCTTCGGGTCCATGTAGAGGGAGTCCACCTTGCCGACCTCGTTGCCGGTGGGGTTGACTACGGTCATGCCGCGGATGTCGAGGAAATCCCCGAGACGTCGTTTCGCCTCGTTCAGATCGCTGATTCGCTCCAGGACCATCGGGCCCTGCTCGGCCTCCGCCTGATGATATGCCTTCTCCATGCTCAGATCACCCTTCCTGCGGCTGCCGGCCGACTTGCACGATCGGTTATCCGCGCAGAGTCGCGCCGCATGCGTAGTGCGTGGTCTGAGGTTACGTACCCTCGCGCGAAACCCCGCAAACGGCAAGGGCAGCGGATACAGGACAGCTCACGCCGCTGGTCGAAGAGGACCGGCGCGGCGCTCGAGCATCTCGCGGGTACGCGCAGCGTCCTACCGCACGTCGGCTTGCTGGTAAGACTATTTATTCATTGTACTAGTTCGGCTTGACAAACCCGATGGGTCTGTTCTATACTGTCGCCGGGGAAGCAGTCGGTAGGAATTGCCTGCCGCACGGCCCCCGGGTGCTTGCCTGCCGATTGTGCTGTCGGCACCTTTGAGCGTCGGCGGGTTCACGAAAGGAGCCACTAATGCCTAAGATTTACCTGATAGACGTCACCAACCGGGATGGCGTGCAGACATCGAGGATCGGACTGGCTAAGCTCCAGAAGACGATGCTCAACATCATGCTCAACGATATGGGCGTCTACCAGAGTGAGCTTGGTTTCCCGTTCACTCGTCATGAAGCGAACTATATCAACGCGAACCTGGAGCTGCAGGAGAAGGGCGTGCTGAAGCCGATCATCCTGGAGGGCTGGTGCAGAGGCATAGTCAAGGATGTCCAGGAAGCTTTCAAGCATACGACCATCAAGAACTTCAACCTCTCGATCTCGACGTCCGACCAGATGATCGCCAACAAGTTCAAGGGCAAGCTCGACCGCGACAGCATCATCGCCGAGATGACCGAGGCGGTCCAGGCTGCTCGTGAGGGCGGCGCCCAGACGGTCGGCGTCAACTCGGAGGACGCGTCGCGGACCGACATGGGCTACCTGGTCCGATTCGCCAAAGCGGTCAAGGACTCCGGCGCGGACAGGATGCGCTACTGCGACACCCTGGGCTACGACGACCCGAAGACGATCTACGACCGGATCAACCACATCGCCAAGGAAGTCGGCATCCCCATCGAGATGCACTGCCACAACGACCTCGGCATGGCGGTGGCGAACTCGGTCATGGGCGCCAAGGGCGCGATCGATGCCGGCGTGGACGCCTTCATCAATACGACGGTGAACGGCGTCGGCGAGCGAGCCGGAAACGCCGACCTCGTGTCCACCATACTGGCGCTGCGGTATTCGAGCGGCTTCCGAGATCTGAACCTGCTCGACGAGCGAGTAGACCTCTCGCAGGCGTGGCGGATCAGCAAGTACGCATCCCATGCGTTCGGGCTGCCGATCCCGATCAACCAGCCGGGTGTGGGCGCGAATGCGTTCGCCCACGAGTCCGGCATCCACGCGGACGGCGCGCTCAAGGACCGCAAGAACTACGAGCTGTACGACTACGAGGAGCTCGGGCGCGGCGAGCCGGACATCTTCGATACCGGCCGGGTCATCACGACCGGTGAGTACGGCGGCATCCGCGGGTTCCTGAAGGTCTACGAGGACCTCGGCATCCAGTTCGAGAGCTCGGAAGCTGCCAGTCGCGGCCTGGAACTCTGCCAGTATGCGAACCTGCACACCGGCAAGCCTCTGCACGAGGAAGAGCTGCGGTTCATCGCGGCGTATCCGGAGCAGGCGGCGAAGATCATGACCGTGACGCCGTAAGCCATCTGGTATTCAAAGGCGATACCGTATACAATGAGGGCCAGCGGCATATGCCGCTGGCCCTATCTGCCTGGATAGGGCCTATATGCCCCATGGGACATGGGACCTATGAGACACGGGAGTACGAGCAGGAGTTTGCCATGAATGTAACTCAGAAGATTCTGTCCGCACACCTCGTTTCCGGCGAGATGAAGGCCGGGAGCGAGATCGCGATCCGGATCGATCAGACGCTGACCCAGGACGCGACCGGCACGATGGCGTACCTGCAGTTCGAGGCGATGGGCGTCCCGAAGGTCAAGACGAAGCTCTCGGTGAGCTACGTCGACCACAACACGCTCCAGACGGGCTTCGAGAACGCGGACGACCACCGCTTCCTGCAGACCATCGCCGCGAAGCACGGGATCTACTTCTCCCGGCCCGGAAACGGCATCTGCCACCAGGTCCATCTCGAGCGCTTCGGGGTGCCGGGCGCGACGCTTCTCGGCTCCGACAGCCATACCCCGACGGGCGGCGGACTCGGGATGATCGCCATCGGAGCGGGCGGCCTCGATGTCGCGGTTGCGATGGCGGGCGGTCCGTTCTACCTCAACATGCCGAAGGTGGTCCTGGTCAAGCTCACCGGACGGCTCGGCCCGTGGGTTTCGGCCAAGGACGTGATCCTGGAGCTTCTCCGCAGGCTCAGCGTGAAAGGCGGCGTCGGCAAGATCATGGAATACGGCGGCGAGGGAGTGAAGTCGCTCTCCGTGCCGGACCGGGCCACTATCACCAATATGGGCGCGGAACTCGGCGCTACCACATCAGTCTTTCCGAGCGATGAGTTGACCCGCGAGTTCCTGAAGGCCGAGGGACGCGAGGACGCCTGGACGCAGATCGAGGCCGACCCCGACGCCGAGTATGATGAGGTCGTCGAGATCAACCTCTCCGAACTGGAGCCGATGGTCGCTCAGCCGCATCAGCCTGACCGAGTCGTCAAGGTCAAGGACATCGAGGGGATGAAGGTTGACCAGGTGCTGGTCGGAAGTTGCACGAACTCCTCCTACCGGGACCTGATGACCCTGGCGGGCGCGCTAAAGGGCAAGGTCGTCCATCCGACGGTGAGCGCGGGAGTCTCGCCCGGCTCGCGTCAGGTGCTGGAGATGATCGCCCGAAACGGCGCGCTGGCGGACCTCATCCGGTCGGGCGTGCGCATCCTGGAGGCCACATGCGGCGCGTGCATCGGCATGGGCCAGGCGCCCCCATCCGGCGGCATCAGCGTGCGGACGTTCAACCGCAATTTCGAGGGCCGAAGCGGCACCCCGACCGGCCAGATATTCCTCGCCAGCCCGGAGGTCGCGGCGGCGGCGATGATCACCGGCGTGCTGACCGACCCACGCAAGCTCGGTGAGCCCGTGAAGGTCGATCTGCCCGAGAAGTACCTGGTCGACGATGGCATGGTGATCCCTCCGGCGGAGAGCCCGGCGGACGTCCAGGTGGTTCGCGGGCCGAACATCAAGCCGCTCCCGATACGAGAGCCGCTCTCCGACGTCATCACCGGCCAGGTGCTGCTGAAGGTGCCGGACAATATCACGACCGACCACATCATGCCGGCGGGCGCGAAGATCCTCCCGCTCCGGTCGAACATCCCGGCGATCGCGGAGCACGTCTTCGAGAGCATCGATGCGCACTTCGCCGCGCGGGCGAAGGAATCGGGCGGCGGGTTCGTGATCGGCGGCGAGAACTACGGTCAGGGATCGAGCCGGGAGCACGCAGCGCTCGCGCCGATGTTCCTGGGAGTCAAGGCGGTGATCGCCAAGTCGTTTGCCCGGATACACAGGGCGAACCTGGTGAACTTCGGCATCCTGCCGCTCACATTCGTGAACCCGGGAGACTACGACGACATCGGCCTCGAGGACGAGCTGGAGATAGAGAACATCCACACGGCCCTGAAGCAAGGCCCGATCATCACGATGAAGAACAAGACCTGCGGCTGGGAATTCGAGGTACGGCACGATCTCACTCCGCGCCAGGTCGAGATCATCCTCGCAGGTGGGATGTTGAACACCATGCGTAACGAGTAAGGCGTAGCATAGTAGGGAACGCCCGCCGTCGCGTTCCGCTTGGTGGATACCTACACCCACGGAACGGGGCAGCGACCGTTCCCTACCATTAGAAAGGAGCATACGATTGGCTTATACGATTACGCTCATACCCGGCGACGGAGTCGGTCCCGAGCAGGCTGCGGCCGCGAGACGGGTCATCGACGCTACCGGCGTAGACATCGACTGGGAGGTCCACGACGCCGGCATCGAGGTCATGGACAAGTACGGCACTCCGCTGCCGGCGCACGTGCTGGAGAGCATCCGGCGGAACAAGGTCGCGCTCAAGGGCCCGATCACTACGCCGATCGGCAAGGGCTTCCGCTCAGTCAATGTCGCGCTCCGGAAGGAACTCGGCCTCTTTGCGTGCCTGCGTCCCTGCAAGTACTATCCCGGCATCCGCTCGAAGTATCAGGACGTCGATCTGGTAGTGGTCCGCGAGAACACCGAGGACCTCTATGCCGGCGTCGAGTACGAGATCGACTCGCCCGAGGCGAACCAAATCATCGGAATGGCCGGCGGGAAGATCCGCGCCGACTCCGCGATCTCGATCAAGCCGATCTCCATTACGGGCACACGGCAGATCATCAAGTTCGCTTTCGACTACGCCATCGCCAACGGCCGGAAGAGCGTGACCTCGGTCGCCAAGGCGAACATCATGAAGTTCACCGACGGCCTCTTCTACCAGGTGTCCCGGCAGGTGGCTAAGGCATACGGCGCGCAGTTCGAAGACCCGAAGCTCGCCGATATCGAGCCGGACCCCGTCATCGCCGCCGAGGTCGCCGGCAAGGGATCGCACCTCGTCTACAACGAGCGGCTGGTCGACAATATGTGCATGCAGCTCGTCCAGAAGCCTGAGCTCTACGACGTGATCGCCATGCCGAACCTCTACGGCGACATCCTCTCCGACCTCTGCGCGGGGCTGGTCGGAGGGCTCGGGGTTGCTCCGGGCGCGAACATCGGCGAGGGAGTCGCTCTCTTCGAGCCGACGCACGGCAGCGCGCCGAAGTACAAGGGTCAGAACAAGGTCAACCCGACCGCACTGATCCTCTCCGGCATGCTGATGCTCCGGCACATCGGCGAGAAGGACGCCGCCGACCGCCTGGAGAACGCGGTGGCGGCCGTCATCGCCGCCGGCAAGGACGTCACCTACGACATGAAGGCTGACCGCAACGACCCGACGGCCGTCGGGACCCAGGAGATGGCCGATGCGATCGTGCGGGAGATGAATCGCTGAGGCGCAGACTGCAGGAATCATGAGACACCCGAACCTCGCTGACCGATCCGACAGCTTCCTGGTCGTCGTGGATATGCAGGAACCGTTCCTGCGAACGATGTTCGACCGGGAGACCGTCGTCGAGAACTGCCGCAAGCTCATCTCGGCGGCGCGTGTTCTCGACCTGCCGGTGCTCGTCACGCTCCAGAACGCCGAGCGGATGGGCGATACCGTGCCGGAGGTGAAGGAACTGCTCCCGCCGCACGAACCGGTGGACAAGATGTCGTTCAGTTGCTGCGGCGATCCCGAGTTCAACCGCCGGCTTGAGGCGCTCGGGCGCAGGACCGCAATCCTGACAGGCGTCGAAGCGCACATCTGCGTAAGCCAGACGGCGCACGACCTCCTGGCGCAGGGGTACAAGGTCCACGTTCCCGAGGACGCGGTCTGTTCGCGCAGAGAGGCTAACCAGCGCAACGGCTTGGAGAAGATGCGCCACGCGGGGGCCGTGGTCACGAGCGCTGAAGCCGTGATCTTTGAGCTGCTCGGATGCGCGGGAACGGACGAGTTCCGGGAGATACTGAGGGTTGTGAAGTAGGGAGTGATGGAGTGGTGGGGAGACCGTTGCTCCCCTGCCCCGGTATTTCGGGTGCGTCTGCGAGCGGAGATCCCGAAATGCCGACTCATCAGATACAGGTAAGGCCGGAGGATGCCGCTCCTCCGGCCTTTGATTCACTGGGTTCGGTTGCTAGTATGACTAGCGCCGTCTCCTCGCTACAAGCCCGACAAGCCCGGCCAAACCGCCGGAGAGCGCGAGCATGCTCGAAGGCTCGGGTACCGTCGTGGTGGGATACCCACAAATACCGAACAACGCGTTCTTGTTCGCGGTGTTGTCGGTGTAGAACGTGAACGTGACTCCCTCACCCGGTGCTACCGGATTGCTGGGGAAGTAGTAGTCCAGCGTGTTCTCGCCGCTGCCGATCACGGTCGTGTAGAGCGGCTTGCTCATGACCGGGGCCGGGGTCGGCAGGATCTTGACGCCGGGGCCGTTCACTATGCTGAAGTGGAAGTCCGTCCAGGCGACGCTCGTCATGTTGGTGACGTAGACGAACGCAAAGCCCTTCCATTCCGGACCATCGACATGATTCTCCGTGACCGGGTCCAGCGAGGTGAATACCCACGTGAAGGATCCGTCGTCCGCGATGGCTGCCGAACTCACTGCAACCAGCATCAGCGCGAGGAACAGCACGCAGTTCCTGATCTTCATTCTCTCACTCCTTTCCTCTTGACCTGAGAGGCATCACAAGCAGGGAAGGCCAAGAAGAGTCTTGGCTGTGTGCCGCTCCGTGGCAATTGGCAGACATGGGACGGCGCCGAACGGGTCTAAGGCATACTATCCCATGTGGGTATACTGCCTGTTCGTCGCCAATCCGTCAATCTCTCTTGTGAAAAACAGGTAATAATACCTATGCCGGCCTCACCTGCGGTCGGCAATCGCTGCTGCCGGGCCGAGAAGCACGACCTCCCGCGGACATTTTCGTTTCGGTCGCTCACAAATCACGGCGAGTAAGCGTCAGACTCTTTGGCAAGACCACCGAGAGTGTTGAGAGAAAGCTGAGGTAGCCCTGTGTCGAAAGCGCTTGTTCTGCTGGCGATCATCGTCTCAATCGGAAATGCGGCATCCGGTTCCCTGCTCGAGGACCCTGCCCTGGATATCCCCGTAACCCTGGCGGTGAAAGGTGAGGCACTGACAGATGTGCTGGATGTACTGCAAGAGCAGACGGGGGTCCGACTCCGGGCCGGGCGGGACGTGGCGGACCAGAAGGTCACGATCTTCGTGGACGACAAGCCGCTCCGAAGGGCGATGGAAGGGCTGGCGCTCCTGCTCGAGTACCACTGGTCTCCCAAGAGCATCGGCGGGAAGAAGGTCTACGAGATCTGGGAAGACGAAAAGACCAGGCTCAAACGGGAGGATTGGTATACCAAGGCCCTCGCAAAGGCCTGGGAGGAGGCTAACGACGACCTTCGGCGCATCTCGGAACTCGCTTCTATGACCGAGGAGCAACTCCAGGATCGGCGGCATGACCCTCCACTTCGACTCACTATCAGATGAAGACGCCTGGCTCGTTCCCGATGACATCACCAGGAAGCTCATCGAACTCGATCCGAACGTAATCACCGCGAACGGCCAGCCGGCCCCCGGCGACAGCGTGAACCTGGAGTTCCACGCAACCGCGAACCAGGAGTTCGTCTATGCCGGAGCCTATTGCAAAGTACGCCGGCCGAGCCACTACAGTATCAGCCAGATAACCCTCTTCCGAAAGATGCTCGCGGACATCCATGCCCTCCCCGAGAACCATCTGCCCGGAGAGGAGATGGCCGACAGCGAAGTAACCTGGGAGCTGACCGAGGTGGTGAAGGAAGCGAATCTGCCTGTAGAACAGACCGGTGAAGGTTCGGCTGTGGCGAACAGGTCGGACATCCTGGCGCTGCTCCACCGAAAACTCGGCCTGCAGATCATTGCCGACCACTACAGCGAGTGGGGCTCGTGGGACGCTGCCACCGCCAGGCCGCTGAAGGAGATACTGTCGAGATTCGAGACGATGCGCGACTGCTCGACTGCTGAGCCCTGCCAGGCATATTCCGGATTCGATGGCGAGTTCCTCTACATGCGGGCGAAGGATGTCAGGCTGTGCAACGCGCGGGAGATCCCAAACCGGCTGCTTCGTCCGTGGCAGGCCGCTTATGCGCGGCATGGGTGCCTGGGGCTTAACGAGCTGGGCGAGATCGCTCTTCTGTCGGAGAGCCAGTTCCCGCATGCCAACTCCAACCTCATGGGTATCGGTGACAGACCTGTTACCAGTCCGGTCCTCAAGCTCTACGGGCTGCTGAATGCCAGGCAGCGCAAGGAGGCGTTCTCCGGCGGAACAAGCGTGTCGGCTTTCACTCCCGCGCAAAGGGAGGCCCTCACCGCGCTTCTGCCGACACAGAAGGACAGCAAGCCCTTTGAGGCCGTCGCGGTGGGCATCTACAAGGACGGGTGGCGCATCGATAAGGATGAGCCTGCTCCCGCTTCCGCGGAAGCCACACCTGTAACCGTTGCCATGGACGATCAGACGACTTCAGATGAGTACCACTACGAGGTCAAGTCGGGCTCCGGGAAGTCGATCAAGGTGATATCCGCCAAGAGCGCTCAAGAAGCATGGGAAAGGATCACAGCCGACGCCCCTGACGCCAAGAAGGAGAACCTTATCCTGGTGAAGTCGCGCAGCATCAAGGCAACCGTGCGGTTTGCGGATGGGAGCTCTTGCGAGAAGTCCGTTGACATACCGGCCCGTATACCGTATTCCCGCGCGCAGGAATCAGAGTAGCCGCAGGCGTCTCTGACTCCTGCGCCACACACAAGAAAGCCCCCTGGCTCCGGTGAGCCAGGGGGCGTTTTTTCGAGTAGTTGTGTGTGTTACAGAGCTACTACATTGGTCGCCTGGGGTCCCTTGGGACCTTCGGTGACTTCGAACTGGACATCCTGACCTTCGTAAAGGTTCCGGCGGCCTGTTCCTTCGATCGCGGAATAGTGGACGAAGACATCACCACCCTCTTCGCGGGAGATGAAGCCGAATCCTTTCGACTCACTAAACCACTTAACTTTGCCGGTTGCCATTCCAAACCTCCTTTTGCCGGTCAAGCGCAAAGCCGGAACAGGAGGTTTGTTGGCAGGAACAGAACGCCGTTCGGTCATATGCACTTGCGGTAATCCAGGTATCTAGCGTACCTGCAATTGCAGTATAGCACAACCTGGTAGAAATGCAAGGGAATTTCGCGCTATTCCTGGTTGTTCCGTATCCTGGCCTTCAGTCGGCGTATCTCTTCCTCCAACTGATCGCGCATGTGGTTCATGTCTTCCTCCATGTGCCTGCGCATCTCGTCCATCTGCTGGAGGAGGTTGAGGATGACCTCTACACCCGCCAGGTTGACTCCCATGTCCTGGGTGAAGCGCTGGATCTGGCGCAGACGGCGGATGTCGGCGTCGGAGTACATCCGGTTCTTTCGACCGATACGCTGCGGCTTGACCAGACCCATGCGCTCGTACAGGCGAAGAGTCTGCGGATGTACCTCACACAGCCTGGCAGCTACACTGATGAGGTACAGAGGCTCCTCACTGTCATGCGTGTCTCGGTTGTCATCCCTGTCAGCCACATTTCTCACTTCCTTTCGCGTAACGAGTAATGGAGACCAACGCTGCCGGCTTACTCGCTACCATCACGCTCTCACTGCCTCCAGAGTGTCTGCAAGCTCCCTGATGAGCTCGCGCTGCCTCTCCGTCAGGTTCTTCGGCACGGAGATCCTGATCCGCGCGTACAGATCCCCCCGGCCGCCCCCTCTCAGGCGGGGCATCCCCTGCCCGCTGAGGCGGAAGGTCTGCGTGCCTTGCGTTCCGGGGGGCAGCGTCATCGTCAGGCTGCCCGTGAGCGTCGGCACGCGGATCTCGCCTCCGAGGGCGGCGGTCGTGAACGGTACGACCACGTCTCTGTAGAGATCGTCACCCTTCCGCTCGAACTGCGGATCGGGCTGCATCCTCACGATAAGGTAGAGGTCGCCGCGCTTGCCGGTCGGTCCGGGAGCGCCCTCGCCCGCGAGACGGATCCTCGATCCGTCGTCAACACCCTTGGGGATCTTGACTTCGAGGCGGCGAGGCGGCTCGCCGGGCATGGTGGCAACGGATATCGACTTGGTCGCGCCCTCGAACGCCTCCTTGAGGGTGACCTGGATCTCGCTCTCGACGTCGGCGCCTCGGATGTCTCTTGCTCCGGCGCCTCTCGGGCCGAACAGCATCTCGAAGAAGTCGCTGAAGCTTCCCGCGCCCATGTCGAAATCGAAGCCACCGCCGGGGTATTGCTCATACCTGAAGCCACCCGGGCCGCCTGGCCCGCCGAATCCCTGCTCGAAGCGAGCCCAGTCCTTGCCGAAGCGGTCGTACTTCTGGCGTTTCCCCGGATCGCTCAGTACCTCGTAAGCCTCGCTGATCTCCTTGAACTTCTCCTCGGCTTCCTTATTGCCCGGATTGACGTCCGGGTGGTACCTGCGCGCCAGTTTTCGGTACGCCTGCTTTATTTCTTTTTCCGTGGCGTCCTTCTTGACCCCAAGGACGGCGTAGTAGTCTTTGTAGTCCATGTGTCAGTGCCGGTGATCCTATCCATCGCAGGCGACTCCGTCGCCGTCCGTCAATGCACTGTCCGCCGAGTTGACGGCTCTGCCGTCAGAGATCGCCCGGGGCGGTCTCGCGACCACCCCGGGCGTTTCGTTACTCTACCGAGACATCGACCTTCTTCGGCTTGATCTCCTCCGACTTCGGGATGGTTATCTCCAGTATGCCGTCCCTGTAGGCGGCCTTCACCTCGTTCGATTTCACCGGCACTCCGATGGTAAACGATCGCTGGAAGCGTCCGTATGCACGCTCGACACGAACCATGTTCTCCTTCTTCTCTTCATTCTCGAGCTTCCGCTCGCCGCGGATGGTGAGCGTGTCGCCCGTGAGTTCGATGTCGATGTCTTCCTTCTTCATGCCGGGGATCTCGGCTCGGACGATGATCTTTTCGTCATCCTCCACCACGTCTACCGGCGGCGCCCATACTCGGGCGGCCGACGTCTCGCGCCGCGGCCTTGCCATGCTCTCCTGGAACAGCCTGTTGACATCCTCCTGAAGAGCTTCGAGTTCGCGGAATGGATCCCATCTTGCCAGTGACATAGCAAACACCTCCGTTTTGGTGGTCTTGGTTGCTCGATCCTCGATTCCGGATACTCGATGCCCGATGGTCTCCTATCCAAGCGGTATCCCGCATCGAGTATCGAGCATCCGGCGATGAGCATCGAGAATCGGGTACGAGCTACTGCTCCTTGAACTCCGCGTCGATGACGCCTTCCTCCCCGCCCGGAGTCGCTCCGACACCCGCCTCAGGTCCGGGCTGAGCCGCCTGCTCTCCGCCCGACGCGGCCTGATACATTATCTCGGAGAGCTTGTACGAGGCCTGCTGCAGGTTGTCGCTCGCCTGACGAATCCGGTCGGCGTCGTTGGAGTTGATCGCCTCGCGCACTTCCTTGATCGACGCTTCGATGCTCGACTTCTGGTCGGCCGGCACCTTGTCGCCGAGGTCCGCGAGCAGCTTCTCGGTCGAGTAGACGAGGCTGTCGGCCCTGTTCCGGGTCTCGGCGGCCTCGCGAGCCTTCCGGTCCTCCTCGGCCATGCGCTGAGCCTCCGCGATCATGCGGTCCGTCTCTTCCTTGCTCAGTCTGGTCGAACCGGTGATCGTGATGCTCTGCTCCTTGCCGGTGGCCTTGTCCTTCGCCGATACGTTCACGATGCCGTTCGCGTCGATGTCGAAGGTGACCTCGATCTGCGGGATGCCCCTCGGCGCGGGCGGAATGCCCACGAGGTGGAACCGGCCGAGCGTCTTGTTCGCGCTGGCCATCTCGCGCTCGCCCTGGAGCACGTGCACCTCTACATCGGTCTGGCCGTCAACCGCAGTCGTGAAGACCTCGCTCTTGCGGGTCGGGATGGTCGTATTCCGCTCGATCAGCTTGGTGAACACGCCGCCCAGGGTCTCGATGCCGAGCGAGAGCGGTGTGACGTCGAGCAGCACGATGTCCTTGACCTGCCCGCCGAGCACGCCGGCCTGGATCGCTGCGCCGACCGCGACGACCTCATCCGGGTTCACGCCCTTGTGCGGCTCCTTGCCGCCGCCGAGCCGCTTCACCAACTCGGTGACCTGCGGCATTCGAGTCGAGCCGCCGACGAGGATGATTTCGTCGATGTCGTTCTCAGTCAGCTTTGCGTCGGAGAGCGCCCGTTTGAACGGTCCGACGGTCCGCTCCAGGAGATCGGCGGTCAGCTCCTCGAACTTGGCCCTGGTGAGGTTCATGTCGAGGTGCTTGGGCCCCTCCTGAGTCGCCGTGATGAACGGCAGGCTGATGCTGGTCTGCACGACGCTCGACAGCTCGATCTTGGCCTTCTCGGCCGCCTCGCGGAGCCTCTGGAGCGCCTGGCGGTCGTTCCGGAGATCGACGCCCTCGGACTTCTTGAACTCGTCGGCGATGTAATTCACGATGCGCTCATCCCAGTCGTCACCACCGAGCTGGGTATCGCCCGCGGTGGACTTGACCTCGAAGACGCCTTCGCCTACCTCGAGGATGGAGACATCGAACGTGCCGCCGCCGAGGTCGTAGACGAGGATGGTCTCGTTCTCTTTCTTATCGAGGCCGTACGCCAGCGCCGCGGCCGTCGGCTCGTTGATGATCCTCAGGACGTTAAGTCCCGCGATCTCGCCGGCGGTCTTGGTCGCGGTGCGCTGAGCGTCGTTGAAGTACGCAGGAACGGTGATGACCGCATCGGTCACCTTGTCGCCCAGATAGGTCTCAGCGTCGGTCTTGAGCTTCTGAAGGATCATCGCGGAGATCTCCTCCGGCGTGTAATCCTTACCGTCGATATTGACCCTGTGGTCGGTGCCCATCTCGCGCTTGATCGATGCGACAGTCCGCTCAGGGTTGAGGATGGCCTGGCGCTTCGCGGTCGCGCCCACGAGACGCTCGCCCGTCTTGGTGAACCCTACTACGGACGGCGTGATCCTGCTGCCTTCAGCGTTCGGTATGACTGTCGGCTCGCCGGCTTCCATAACGGCGATAACTGAATTCGTGGTTCCGAGATCGATCCCTACTGTTCGACCCACGATACTCCACCTCCCGATGTGTGATAAGACTGTTTGAGGAGTAACGAGTAGTGAGTAACAGGACTCGCCCTACTCACTGCGCATTACTCATTGGCATTTCGACTGCCCGACACTGCGGTTTCCTAAGCCTGACTCGATGATAGCACTTGAGTCTCTTGTTGTCAAGTGCCTTGACAAAAAAATTAGTGGATTTTTTGAATCCATTGTGCATAATCGGCAGATTCGCCCCGGTACTTTAGACTCGTGCGCCGCCCAAGTGCATATCTTATACCCGCGCTCGAGCGATTTGACGCGGGAGCCGTGCCGGCGGGCGCAGATCACGGTCCGTCAACCGATGGCGCCCAATGCAAACCAGCGCCTGCCAGGAAACCTATAACTCTCTATTCATGCCTGGTTTTGTGAATTCAGCGCAAACGACTTGACTAAGCCTGCCCAACTCGTGTTATACTAGTGCCCTCCGCAGAGCTTGTTGGGGCAATTTGGTGAGACAGTTCACAATCACTCGGATCAACAGAATCACCTGCTTGTGGATAGCGCTCTGTTTCGCGGTACTTGGGCGGCACAACGCCGCGCAGGCGCTGCCGAACAACTCCAACTGCCTGATGTGTCACAGCGCCGGCAGTCTGGCGAAGACCGCTGACGGCAAGCGAGTCCCGCTGTACGTCGATCCCTCCTACCTCCACCAGTCGGTCCACGGCAAGCTGAGATGCGTCGAATGCCACGTCGATCTATCCGACCGACCGCAGATGCACGGCACGCCTGCGCCCGTTCAGTGCGCCCGCTGCCATCAGCAAGAGGTTCCTCACCCGGATGCGGTCCACGCGAGCATCAAGGCGGGATCGACTCCGCCGGTGTGCCGGGACTGCCACGGTTCACATGATATCAAGGCGGTCAAGGATCCCGACTCGAGGGTCAGCCGCAGGAACTCGATCGGCACGTGCGCAAGGTGCCATGCCGACGTGAAGTCGTTGGAGGCATATCGGTTCAGCGTTCACGGCACGGTCGCCAGGGAAGGCGCGCTTCCGGCCGCGGTGTGCGCGGACTGCCACAAGGTCCACCAGCCGCCGAGGCTGGGCAGCTCGGTGGACTGCATGCAGTGCCACATCCGGCAGGGATCGGAGTATCGAGCGAGCGCGCACGGCATGGCGAGGTTGTCGGGCAATCTCAATGCTCCGGACTGCGTGGAGTGCCACGGCGGGCACGAGGCGGCGAAGGTATCGGACCCGGATTCGCCGGTCAGCGCGGCAAACGAGCCCAGGAAGTGCGGCCGGTGCCACGACAACAAGAAGCTCATGGCGGGCGCCGGACTCCCCACCGACCGACTTGAGACCTACCGGCACAGCTACCACGGCAAGGCAAACCTGCACGGGAGCGAGGATGCCGCGACATGCGCCGACTGCCACGGCGCCCACCGAGTGCTCCCGTCCGGCGACCCTGCATCGGCCACGAACGAGGCAAATCTCGACAAGACCTGCGCCAAGTGCCATCCCGGCGTGAACATGAACGTCGCCAAGGGCGCGATGCATGTCCGGATCACGAAGGAGCAGAGCGCTCTGCTGTTCTACGTAGCCAACGGTTTCAAGTGGCTTACCATCGGCACGATGGTGATGCTGTGCGGCCACATCGGACTCGACATATTCTCCCGCGTGCGCAGGAGGCTGTTCGATTCGCTTAGGAGAGGCGGATAGCACGCAATGTCCGACGAAGCGAAGATCACTGATATAGGCGCCAGGCAGGCGGAAGCGGTCGAAAGGGCCGAGCCGGCGGTCAAGGAGAGGGAGTTCGTCCGGTTCTCGCTCATCTTCAGGCTGCAGCACATCGGCATGTTCCTGGGCTGCATCACGCTGATCATCACCGGTATGCCGCTCAAGTTCGCGGACACGTCTTGGGCGACGGCTTACTTCAACCTGATCGGCGGAGTGGAGGTCAGCGGCCTGATCCACCGGGTCGGCGCCGTCATGCTCATCGTCGTCGGGGTCTTCCACATCTTCTACACCATCTTCTTCCGCGAGGGCAGGTACAACTTCATGGAACTGCTCCCACGGGTCAAGGACGTGACGGACGTGGTCCACAACGTCCTCTACTTCTTCGGCTTCGTCAAGGACCCGCCGAAGTTCCGGCGGTTCAGCTACATCGAGAAGTTCGACTACTGGGCGGTCTATTGGGGCATGGTCGTGATGATCGGCTCCGGGCTGATCCTCTGGTTCAGCAGCAAGGCTATGTCGCTCCTGCCGAAGGTCTGGATGGACGTCGCCCACGAGGCGCACAGCGACGAGGCGCTCCTTGCCACCCTGGCGATCGTGGTCTGGCACTTCTACAACGTCCACTTCAGCCCGGATCACTGGCCGGCCAACATGACGTGGTGGCACGGAAGGATCTCCGAGAGCAAGATGAAGCACCACCACGCGGCTGAATATGAGGAGCTGATGGCCGAGATGGAGAAGGCCTCCGAGCCCGAACCCGAGCCGGCGCCGGTCGAGGTCGAATCGTCAGAGCCGAAGCCCGTACTGCCCGAGGAGCCGGAGACCGGCGAGGAGGAGGCACAATGAGGATGCGCAAGAGCCTCAAGTATGCGATCCTCGTCCTCGGCGCGCTCATTCTGCTGGCGGTGGTGATTTCGGCGTGTCGCCACGAGAGACTACCATCACGCAGGTCAGGTCTCATCGGCGTAGAGATAATACCGGCGGTGAGCACGAACGAGATCGGCTCTCCCGGAGCGCCCGGCAAGGCGATCAGGCCCGAGACGGACCGCAGGTACCGCGAGCACTCCGTGGGCTGGACGGCGGCTCACAAGGCCCAGGCCACGACGAACCCGGGGCAGTGCCTCCAGTGCCACAAGCCGCAGAACTGCATCGCCTGCCACGAAAACGAGATTCCAGCCACGCACAAGAAGGCCGGATGGGTGTCCGGCCACAAGTCGACCGCTTCGAAGAACCGGGCGGAGTGCGACGAGTGCCATACCGCCGACTACTGCATGGCATGCCACGATTCGGCCAAGCCGTCGTCGCACACCGGCAACTGGGCCAAGACGCACGGCGAGTCCGCGAAGTCCGGCGGCCAGTGCGCCGTCTGCCACAAGACGAGCTACTGCAGCAGTTGTCACGGGCTTGCGATGCCCCACCCGAAGAATTGGATGTCGGCTCACGGCTCGGCGGCAGACAACGAGAAGCTCTGCGCCCGATGCCACGAGCAGTCATACTGCTCCGACTGCCATCAGAGCACGAGGCCCGCGAGCCACACCGGCGAGTGGGCGATGAAGCACGGCAAGCAGACGAAGAGCACGACCGCCTGCATGAAGTGCCACAAACAGTCCTACTGCGACATGTGCCATAAGTCGATCAAGCCGGCATCGCACGGCGAGGCGTGGAAGAAGTCGCACGGCGTCGGCGTCAAGGCGGACAACGCGTCGTGCACGCTCTGCCACGGGAAGGACTCCTGCAACACGTGCCACGGCGGGGTCGCCATGCCGCACCCCGAGGGCTTCATGATGAACCACAAGAGCCACGGCGCGAGCCTCGCACAGGGGTCCGCGTGCTACAAGTGCCACGAGCAGAAGTATTGCGGCATGTGCCACACGAACCAGTAGGAACAGCTTCCAGCTGCGATCAAGCCGTGTAGGAGCGATCGCGGCTGGGAAGCCGCTCCTACAATACGCCGGTTCATCGCGGCTGGGAAGCCGCTCCTACAATACGCCGGTTCATCGCGGCTGGGAAGCCGCTCCTACAATACGTCGGTTCATCGCGGCTGGGAAGCCGCTCCTACGATGGGCGACCGCGTGAAGCCTGCCTTATCTCATCTTAACACTCCCGGAAAAAATCGCTTGACCTTTTCGTTACAAATGTTACAATACCTGTGAGACTTAGCGCAGGTACATCGCCTCTGAAACAGGCGGACTCCTCCGAACAAGATGCTCGCGTCCTGATGCCCCGATCGGCCACCTACCTCAATGTCGGGGCTCAGGACCGGGCGACGCTGGGAATCACGGCGAAGTCCGGCCGGTGGCCCAATGCGCAAGGTAGTACTCAAGGATCAAGGAGGTGCGCGCCGGCCTATGACAAAGAAGCTTCTGCTCACCCTCATCTTCTGCCTGGTCCTCGGCGCATTCCGGCTCTACACCGGACAGGCGCAGGAGGAACCGAAGTACGTCGGCTCGGAAGTCTGCTTCATATGCCATTCCGACACGTCCAAGACGTGGACCCACTCCGTGCACAGGCGCACGCTTTTCAACAAGGATCCCGACAAGAACGGCTGCGAGTCGTGTCACGGGCCGGGCGGCGCCCATGTCGAGGGCGGTGGCGATATCAACAAAGTCATCCGGCCTCAGCAGTTGGCCCCGAGCAAGATGGCCGACATCTGTCTGAAGTGCCACACCGGAGAACATGTCACCCTCTGGCAGACGAGCGCTCACGCCCGGGCGAAGGTAAGCTGCATCAAGTGCCACGACGTGCACAGCTCCGGTGAGAAGTCGCTCCTCGGCGACGTCGAAAACGCCAAGCTCGCCGTGGAGGGACTGACCCGCGCGATCAAGCAGACGGACATGGCCTCCAACACCGCTCCCGCCGGCAGCGAGGAGAAGCTCGCGGCCAACAAGAAGGTCAAGGAGCTTCTGGCGGAGCTGGATGCGGCGAAGAAGCAGCTCAAGGGCGCCGAGACCGCATACCGCCGGACCGCCGAGCCCTACGTCTGCTACGACTGCCACAAGAGCCAGGAAGTCCAGAGCAAGATGCCCTCGCACCATCCGATCATGGAGGGCAAAGTGAAATGCTCCGACTGCCATAACCCTCACGGCGGCCCGAACGGCATGCTGGAGCAGGAGACGGTGAACGAAACCTGCTACAAGTGCCATGCCGACAAGGGCGGCCCGTTCACCTTCGAGCATCCGCCGGTGACGGAGGACTGCACGAGCTGCCACAGACCGCACGGATCGGTGAACAACAACCTCCTCGCACAGAGCCAGCCGTTCCTGTGCCTGAGATGCCATCCGGGCCCTCACAGCAGGAGCGGCACGCTCGGAAATCCCGTCGAGGTGGCGCGGTACTATACCGAGTGCACCGACTGCCACAACCAGATACACGGCTCGGACACACGCTTTTCGTTCCGCCACTGAGCCGGGAGGAGGTACACCAGGATGAGGAAGATGCTACATATCGCGGTGCTGTCCGCTGTCCTGTCGATCGGTCCTTCCGCCCTCGCCCAGCAGGTGGAGCTCGTGAAGGACCAGCAGTCGCGCGCCGAGGTCACGTTCGGCATGTACGCGGACGACGCATCCGGCAACCAGGACTACGTCAGGGAGTACGACGGGCGCGACTTCAGCGGCTGGGGGATCGAGAAGCTGGAGTCCTCCGGCTACAACGGGCCGTACCAGTACTGGCTCGACGCCCGAAGCCTCATCACCGGAGATGAGGATGTCTCCTTCGACATGAGCCTGCGCGATGACCTGGAGTTCCATCTGGGTACGAGCGCGCTGACTCACAGGCTGGGGAGAGTCCCGGCGATCAACCCCTACCTGAGCGGGATCATCAACCCGATCGACAGCCGGCCCCTCGCAGGGGTCACCTCCGCGGGAGTGCCGTTCGGTGATGCGTTCACCGCGCTGTCGCCTGAGACCGATACGATCCTGCACCGGAGGGTGAACGACTTCGGGCTGCGTCAGTTCATCGGCCGCTCGCAGCAGATCGCCCTCAACGCCGACTGGTGGCAGGAGTCCGAGGACGGCGCGCGGCAGGTCCTGTTCTACGACTCCCGCAAGTACTCCGGCCCGATGGGGATCGACCGGAGCACCAGCCAGGGCACGCTCGGGACGGACCTGCGGATCGGAGCCAACTCCGTGCTGAACTACGAGGTCGTGAGCACCGATTTCACCGACAGAAGCCGGCCGGTGGTTGCCGGCTCGCTCCTCGACAACATCAGGCCGCCGAGCGTGAGAACCAGTTCGAACATCCTGAAGGCCCGAAGCCGCCTGTCGGGCAAGCTGTACTTCACGGGAGCCCACTCCAGCCGCAGCCGGAGGAACCTCACCGCCGTCCTGCCCGGATCGAACCCGCCCGCCAACCTCGGCAACAGGGTGGATACCGAGGCGACGAATCTCGGGCTGACCTTCCTGGCCACTGACGCGCTCTCCCTGACCGGCAGGTGGAGGAGCTACGAACTCGACAACTTCGCGCCGCCCGTCCCGTCGGCCGCCGCCCCGACGAACTTCAACCTGTCGCGCAAGGTCGATTCGATGGAACTAGGCGCGAGTTACGGCGGGCTCAGGCATGCGTTCCTCCGGCTGGGGTATGAGTACAGGAACACCGAGCGCGAGTCCGGCAAGCTTCACCCCGAGCTTGAGGACTTCGAGACGGAGTTGATCCGGGAGTCGTCGAAGTCGAACATCCTGCGGCTCGGCATGAGGTACAATCCGAGCTTGAAGCTGAGCCTCTCCGGCAACGCGGAGAAGTGGAACACCGACCACCCGGGCTACTTCGGCCAGCCGACCGACCAGTCGAGGGCAAACCTGAACGCCACATACCTGGTCAGAGACAACTTTGTGCTCTACGGGGACCTCTCTTACTCCCGCGACGAGAACAACGACCTCCGGGTGGAGGGCGTTATCCCCACCCCGGCGACGAACGCGGACGAGGAGTTCACCCGACGACGCGCCGCCGGCCAGGGATACCGGAGCAAGTTCAGCACCGTGAACGTCGGGGCATGGTACGGGATTACCGGCAAGCTGACCGCGGATTTCAACGTCGCGAGGATCTCGACCGATGCATCCGGCCTGTGGGTGATCGGCTACCAGGCGGCATATCCCCCGCATCTGCCGGCCGAGACGCAGGCATACAAGGCGGACAGCAGCCAGTGGTCGTTCGGGCTGAACTACACCCCGAAGCCGAAGTGGCGCATGTACGGGCGCTTCTACAACTCCAGCTCGGACGGGAGATCGTCGTTCACGACGATCCCCGGCGGCGTCACGCTCACGGAGGGCTGGGTCCCGGTAGATATCTCGGAGAAGCGCTGGACGCTCGGCCTGGGATACGATGTCAGCGCGACCGACAGCCTGCTGTTCGACTTCTCGACGTCGGACTGGAAGGACCGGATCAATCCCGCGAACGACGGCCGGTTCAACCTCTGGCGACTGGCATGGTCTACTGATTTCTGAGAGCGCCCGAACGGCACAGTGGTGCGGTAGATCGGGAGTGGAGTGGTGGAGTCGTGGAGTACTGGAGTGGTGGAGTATTGGGACACCCATGCTCCATGGATGTCCCGGCGGCGGCTTCCGTGCCCTCCTCGTCCACCTCGACGAGCGTCTTGTGCATGACCCTGGAGATAGCTGCTGGAAGTCATCCCCCAGAGCCGGCGCTGTCAGCGAAGGCGATTCCCATACCGAGCTTCGTCAGCGCATCGTCTAGCCACGTGCCGTGGTCGAGAGTGGAACGAGGCATGGAGATGCCGATCTCGCCTTTGGCGATCTTCGGATGGCTTCCGCGTCATGTGCGACTCAACCCCGCCCCGCCGCCATGTACGCATCCAGGTTCTCAGCCGAGGTGCCGGGGACGATCGGACTGCCGTTTGCGAGGACGAACGGGCCGTGCTCGGCTGCTCGGAGTTGGCGGCGGACCTCCGCCCGAATATCGTCCGGCGCGCCACGTCGGAGGAGCGTGCTGTCTAGGTTCCCGAAGAGGCAGACCTCCGGGCGGAGCATCCGGCGGATCTCGACCGGATCGAGCGTGAAGGTCTTCTTGCTCTCCTCGATCATCAGCCCGGCCATGTCGAGGCTGTTGATCAGCCGCATGTTCGGGCGCACGTCGCCGAGCCAGTAGCCGATCGGGAGGATGCCGATCTTACGGACCTCGGAGTAGAACCAGCGCTTCGTCTCGCCTTCGAGCCGCTCGTGCATCGCGGGCGAGATGTTGTCGAGGCTGCCGGGGAATCCCTCGGAGAAGATGTAGGCATCCGCGCCGCATGCCTTCGCCGCGCGAACGTCGGTCAGGAAGCGCTCACAATCCTTATATATACAGTAGGCGACCAGGTCGGGCTTGTCGGCGCAGGCAATCGCGGTGTCCTCGAACGACCAGCCGTGGAGCCACGATCCCGGCGCGCCGTCGTTGATGGCGATGAACACCCTTTCCCCGCCCGGATCGACTCTCACCCCCGATCCGGAGAGCATCCTCATGTGCTCGAAGCGGCCGGAGTCGATGATCTGCTGCTCGGTGTGGGCGATCTGCGCGTAGAACTCGTCGATCTCGGCCTTCGATTCGAGGCGCAGCGTCGGGCCCTTGCCCCACCAGGGAACATCGCTGTAGTCGGCAAGGTTGTAGTCGTCGCGAATCTCGATCCAGCGCGTCCCGTCGGCACTTGCGAGGTAGGCCTTGCCGTCCTCGACCTTGCGGGCTCTGTCCCAGAACCCCTTCCACCCAGCCGAGCCGAGATGCATCCAGTCGGTCCGGAAGCGCTCATAGAAGTTGCGCTCGATCTCGGCAAGCTCGCTGCCGCCCTGACAGTACTGGAACTTCGGGTGGTGGCCGGCAAGCTCGACCTTGTAGTCGCCCCAACTGTGGAGCACGACCGGCGGCGGGGTGACGGACTCGCCGGAGAGTGCGCGGATCATGCGGTCTCGGGAGTCCATGCTACGCGCCCTTCATCGACATGACGCGGGCGACCTGCTCCGGCGTGAGTGCGTGCTGTCCGCCGAGCATCTTCGCCACGAGGGTGATCAGCGCGAAATGCTCCACGATCTCCAGCCGGTAGTAGGCCTCGAAGACGTCCCTGCCGACGGTCAGGCTGCCGTGGTTGGCGAGGAGGAGGGCGTTGTTCTCCTTGATGAAGGGCCTGGCGGCATCCGGCACCTCGTGGGTGGCGGGCGTCGCATACTCCGTCAGCGGAATCGAGCCGAGGTGAGCGAGGACCTCGGGCATCGTCGGCGTCTCGAGCGACTCGCGGGCGACTCCGAACCCGGTGCTGATCGCCGGATGCGCATGCACGACGCCGGCTGCGTCCGGCCGCTCCTGGTAGACCATGAGGTGGAGCGCGATCTCGGACGACGGCTTCCCGGGGCCGATAGGATTGCCGTCCATGTCCGTCTTCACGATCATCTCGGGAGTCATGAACCCCTTGCTGACGGTGGTCGGTGTGATGAGGATCTCGCGGTCGTTGAGCTTGGCGCTCATGTTGCCGTCGTACGCGGCGACGTAGCCGCGGACCCAGATCCTGCGGCCCACCTCGACGATATCCCGGCGGAGTTCTTCTTCTGTCTTCATGGATGCTCCTACGCTTGGTGTGGGAGTGCGGGAGTGTGGCGAGGAAACCCCATATTCCCGCGCGCCCACACTCCTCCTATCTGATCCCCGGCGCCCACCAGGGGTCTCGGACCACGGCCTCGAGCTCCGACTGCCCGGCGGCCTCCGGATTGATCGACAGCACCGAGATACGCTCGGCGTCGGCCACGAACCGGACCTCCACCGGGCCGCCCTCCACGTCGGCGTCGAGTGCCCTGATCGTGAACCGGTCAAGGTCATGATCCTTGAAGCACGTCTCGCGCAGGACTATCAGACTGCCGCGGATGAGAGACAGCGGCGCAGGCTCACGGGTGACCTTGGGACACAGGAAGGTGACCACCGCGGACCGGTTTCTCGGATCTATGAATACGCTTCTCACCTGCAGGCGGCGATCTGCGAGAGCGGGCGACGAGTTCAGCGCCTGCAGGAGCGCATCTTCGTGGCTCGACATGGTGCGCTCGATAACGGTGGGAGCCACCGGGGCCTTGCCGGAAGTCGCGGTCTCGTCGATCGTGATAGGGAGCCGCACCCTCTGGGGCGCCTGAGTCGATGGACGGTTTCGGGCTATCTCGGATTCCGTCCTGGGGCGGAAGACCACCGGCCATAGCGTGGTGATGAAAAGCAGCACGCCGATTGCCAGCGCCGCCTCCACGACGACCCGCTTCCCGGTGGTGACGATCTCGGCCATCCTGTCGCGCCGGGGGATACGGCGGCCCTGGCTGTGGGAGATGAGCTGCTCCAGCTTGATGTGGTCGGCGGTGCTGTCCGGATCGAGATCGAGGGCGAGTTTGTACCAGTGTATCGCCTCGGTCACGTGGCCCTGGTCGCGGTAGATGTCGCCCAGGATCGAGTGAGCGGCCGCGTTGTCCTGATCGAGGGCGAGCACCTCCATGCACTTATCGATGGCGGCCTGCCATTCGCCGCGCAGCTTGAGGAGGTTGGCGGCGGCAAGGGCGGCGTGCACCTCATCGCCGCACGGGTTGGCGACATCCGGCGGGACGCATGCCGGTATCGGCGTCCCGCATTGGGTGCAGAACCTGGCATTGGATGCTATGGATGCTGCGCATTTCGGGCAGGTGGACATTGGTGTGGCCCCGGGTCCGGCTTATCAAGCTACAGGTAGTATTCCCGCTTTCGGACAGGATACCTTCAGAGAGAGCGCGGGGGTGTGGGGGTGTGGGAGGAGAAGAACCCCCATACTCCCACCCTCACACTCCGGTGTGCCCAAAGCCGCCGTCGCTTCTGGCAGTCTCCGGCAGGTCGTCCGTTTCCACGAGGACGGCGCGGGCCACCGGCGCGATCACAAGCTGAGCTATCCTGTCGCCCCTGTGTATGGTGAACGGCTCGTCGCCGTGGTTGATCAGGATCACCTTGATTATACCACGATAGTCGGAATCGATTGTCCCGGGGTTATTCACCATGCTAATGCCGTGCCGAAGCGCGAGGCCGCTCCTGGGGCGGACCTGTCCCTCGAGCCCCTCGGGGATCGCGGCGCGGATGCCGGTGGAGATGAGTTCCCGCGCGCCGGGCATGATGGTGACATCCGAGGTCACGCAGGCGAAGAGGTCCATCCCCGCTGAGCCGGAGGTCGCGTAGACAGGCAGGGGCAGGTCATCGGTCCCGGGTTCTCGTTGGATGAGGATTGTGGTTTCGAGAGTCATGGCCAAAATGAATAAGGAGTAACGAGTAAGGCAGACTCCTTCCGGTTACTCGTTACTCCCCGCTCGCTACTCGTTATCAGGTCTAGCTTGCCGGCGCGCTTGCTGCGGCGGCCTCGGCTTCGGCCTGCTCCTGCTCCTCGACGATAGGCGGCTTGAGAGGCAGAGTGAAGATGAAGCTCGATCCCTGGCCGACCTCGCTCTCGACCCAGATTTTGCCGCCGTGAGCCTCCACCAGGTGCTTGACCAGGTAGAGTCCGATGCCGGTACCGCCGACCTTCCGGGTGTCCCTGTTGTCGACTCGGTGGAACCTGTCGAACACCTTCGGCAGGTGCTCCTTCGGGATACCCATTCCCTGGTCGGTGACGCTCATGGTCACGAAGCCGTCGTCATAGCTGCCGGCGACGGTGATCGTGCCGCCTTTGGGCGAGTACTTGATGGCGTTGTTGGTGAGGTTGGTCAGGATCTGATCGACCTTGTCCTCGTCGGCGATGATCGTCGGGATCTCGCCCTTGAGGTCGATCACCAGTTCGTGGCCCTTCACGTAAGACTTCTGCACGCTGACGACCTTCTCGACGAGCGCCGGGATGTCGACATCCTTCGGGTTGAGGTCGAGAGCGCGTCCGGCCTCGATGCGCGATACGTTCAGGAGGTCGCTGATCAGCCTGGTCAGGCGGTCGCACTCGGTATCGATAATCGTGTAGAACTCCCGCTGGGTCTCGAGATCGTAGTAGCCCTCGGTGTCGGCCAGTAGAGTGGAGATGAACCCCTTGATGGAGGTGAGCGGTGTCCGCAGCTCGTGGGATACGGTCGAGACGAACGCCGTCTTCATACGCTCGATGTTGCGCAGTTCGGTGATATCGTTGAAGATGGCAACAGCGCCCATGACCGCTCCCTCGTCGCTCTTGACGAGCGCGGTCTGAACCTGGTAGATGTGCTCGGTGTCCTCGTCTTCGGCCACCAGGGAGATCTCGCCGGTGGTCTCCTCACCGGAATCGAGCGCCAACTGGATGATATCCTTGGCCTTCGGGTCTTCGATTATCTCGTAGTAGAGGCGGCCGATGTCCTTGCCTTCGATGCCGAATATGGAGCGAGCGGATGCGTTGGCCTGCATGATCCGGCCCTCGCGGTTCACCATGAGCAGACCGGCGTAGACGCTCTCGATGATGTGCTCGAGCTCTTCCTTCTCTTCGACAACCTCTCGGAACATCTGAGCGTTCTGGATGACGGCCGTGGCATTGCGGGACAGTCGCTCGAGGAGCCGCACATCCTCTTCGATGAAGATGTTGCCGTAGCGCTTGTTGAAGACGTGGAGGACGCCGATGGTGTTGGTCTCGATGACGCGGTTCTCTTCGTCACGCTTCTCGGCGATCAGAGGGACGCACACGCCGTTGTGGACGTTGAGCAGCGCCACGTTCTCTTTCATGGTGCGCTCATCGGTCAAGGCATCATATAGAATAACGGGCTTGCCTTCCCGGAACACCTGTCCGGAGACGCCCTGAGTTGCTCGAACGCGGAATTTCCTGATGTCGTCGTCGGAGAGACCGTAGGCCGGTCTGGTAGCGGCGAGTTCGCCCCTGTCCTTGTCGAGGAGCATAAACACGCATTTTTCGGCCTGAAGGATCGCTGCGATCTTGGCAACCAGTCGCTTCAGAGTCTCCTCAAGCTCGGTAATGGGCGCAGGCTCGCCTGTCTCGGAGGAACTGCGGATCCTCTGTTCCAGCTCTTTGTTCGCCTTCTCCAGAGCCGCGATGTATCGGGTCTTATCCTCAAGCTCCCGTCGGAGCTGCTCAACCTGCGCTAACAGGGCCTCATGCTCAACCATACTGCAAAAACTACCTTTCCGTTCGGATTGACGGGCAATCGGTCGGGCCTTTGTCACGCCCGTGCATTATAGCATAACGGGCAATCCCCGGTCAACCATTGCGGTCTCTATCCCGCCATCGGAACCACTTGGTCCGAATTCTCGTCCTAATGTTATGATTGGCTTTCCGACGCCAGAGTTCCAGGGCAGAGCGGAAGGGGATTCCGGACGGCCTTCGCAACACAAAAATGTTTGGCGCGTGAAGAAGGAGATTTGGCACATGCCATTGAAGCTTGTTTACGTGAACAGAAGCGGAAAGCGAGGGGAGCTCGTGTTTCGAAAATCTAGCATCGCAATAATCACTTCGATTGCTGTATCCTTGGCGATATCGGCCGCTGCATCCGCAGCAGAGATCGAGTTGGCCGGCATCAAACTCGGGAGGTCTGCTTTCAGCATCATCCAGAAGTACGGCGATCCGTCTGAAGTCAGAGTCGGCGGAAGCAGCCACGCGGCCGAGCAGTCGACCGGCGGCGGCATGGAGATGCCTCCGGGCCTTGGCATAGGCGGAGAAGCACCTCCTCCGGGCTTCGGCGGCCCGTCGCTTGGAGGACCGGTCGCAGAGGCGCCTCATCAGCAGACGAGCAAGCCGATGGGCAGGGAGGTCACCTGGATCTATCGGTTCGCCAAGAACAAGACACTGGAGTTCATCATCGACGCCGAGGGCCGCGTTCTTCAGATCGCCGCGTACGGTGTGGAGTGGCCAGGCCTCAGGACATCCAAGGGAACACATCTGGGGTCCACGTACAAGGAGGTCATCCTGGCTTACGGATTCCCCGAGACGCACGAGAGAGCGGGAATCGAGATGGTGCTCAAGTACGCGAATTCGCATCGCGTGGCGTTCACGCTCGTCGGCAATCAGGTAGTGGGCATTACCATTGCCTTCATGGACTAGCGCTCTACTGAGTTGAGGACGGCGTCTTCAGCTTGGTAGGACTTCCGGGCCGTGCTGTTAAGTCGGATCGTCCATCCGACCTAACAGCACGCTGACCATTAGCCAGGGCGTAGACAGGGTGACTCCGTGTGGTTGGCTCGCGAGATGCAGTCGAAGAGATCCGCAACCGGATCAACATCCTCGATATCATATCCGAGTATGTAGCGCTCAAACGCGCCGGAAAGAGCTTCAAGGGGCTCTGCCCTTTTCACACAGAGAAGACTCCCTCCTTCAACGTCAGCGAGGAATTCCAGTCCTGGCACTGCTTCGGCTGCGGCGAGCACGGTGACGTGTTCTCGTTCCTGATGAAGATCGAGAACCTCACCTTCGCCGAGGTTCTGGAGCGGCTGGCCAGGAAGACCGGCGTAGAACTCAAACACTCGAATGATCGCCAAACAAGCCGCAGGGAGCTTCTGAGTAGGATCAACAGTCTCGCTGCGGCTTATTACGCTGCCCTGCTGAAGCATACTCCCGTCGCGATGGAGTATCTTCGCGGCAGAGGACTCGCCGATCAGACCATCGAGGAGTTCCGACTCGGCTATGCGGCGCCCGCGTGGGACGGACTGGGCCGGTTCCTGGCGAGCAAGAAGGTCAACCCTGCCGATGCCGCCCAGGCGGGCCTGTTGATCAAGGGTGAACGCGGGTACTACGACCGTTTCCGGAACAGGATCGTCTATCCGATCCTCGACATCCAGGAGCGGGTGATCGGCTTCGGCGGAAGAGCCATCTCGAGCGATGACCAGCCGAAGTACCTGAACTCGCCGGAGACGCCTCTCTTCAGCAAGACAAAGGCGCTGTACGGGCTGAACCTTGCGCGAAAGAAGATCGCGGGCGATGACACGGCGATCGTCGTCGAAGGCTACATGGATGTCATCGCGGCGCATCAGGCCGGTTTCTCGAACTGCGTGGCGACGCTCGGCACGGCGCTGACTACGGAACACACGAACATCCTGTCTCGGTACACGAGGAAGATCGTCCTCGTCTACGACGCGGATTCCGCCGGCATGAAGGCCGCCCTTCGCGGGGCGGCGATGTTCATGGACGCGGAGTTCGACGTCCGGATAGCGAGGCTGCCCAAAGGCGACGACCCGGACAGCATCCTCCGCAGAGGAGCGACCGCCGAGTTCGCGTCGGCCGTGTCCGACGCGCTGCCGATCGTGGACTACAGGCTGGGCTTGCTGGCCGATCTGCACGATGTTTCGACGCCGGCAGGACGAGCCGGCATGCTGAAAGATGCGGTCCGAATCCTGGCCGAGATTCCTTCGACATTGGAACGGGAAAGATACATACGCAGTGTCGCGGTCGGCAGGTATCACCCGAACTGGGAGACAGGGCGCATCGCGGAGCAGGATATCCGGCGGGAGATCGAGCGATTACTGAGCCGAAATGCCGCTCCGGGACGGCCGTCTCCGAGTCCTAACGCGACCGCCGGAAGCGCAAAGAGCGCAGACAGCGCCCTGGGGAACGCGGAGAAGAGCGTGCTCCGAGCGCTGATCCACGGAAGCGAGTGGACCGGCATGCTGATGCAGTCGGTGACATCGCAAGACTTTGCATCCGATGCGGGCCGCCAAGCAGCCGCCGCGGTACTTGGCATGATCGAGAAACAGGGTTCGGTTAATGTACCGGAACTCCTGGAAATAGTAGATGCGGAGGCGGGGAAGATCATCACCGAGCTTGCGGTGCGCGACGCAGGTCCTCCGCTTACCGAGGAGTGGCTGCGCGGCTGTGCGGCGTCTATGAAGAAAGCGCGGCTCAAGAGGCTGCGAACGCACGATATCTTCCAGCCGCACATCAAACAAGGGATGATTGAGCCGGGAGACGAACAGACAATGGAACGGTTCAGGGCATTCCTCAAGGAATCCGGGAAGATTTCGGACGGGAATGCCCACGAGGGGATGAACGATAGTGACAGTTGACGAGATCAAGGACAATGTGGAAGTGCGCAAGCTGCTCGACGAGGGCAAACGCAAAGGCGTGCTCACATACGATGAGATAAGCGATACGCTCAGTCATCAGGAGGATATCGACGCCGAGCAGATCGAGGGCCTGCTCCAGACTTTCGAGGATGAGGGCATCCAGATCATCGACAAGGTGAAGGATGTCGACATCCTGCAGCAGCCGTCGGTGGCCGGGGAAGAGGGCCCGGCCAAGGATACCGAGGTTCACGACGAAGAGATCGCCGCCATGGAGGGCATGCCGATCGACGACTCCGTCCGCATGTGGCTGCGAGAGATCGGCAAGACACCTCTGCTCACCATGGAGCAGGAAGTTCGGCTGGCCAAGATCATCGCCGAAAGGGACAGCAAGTCCCCCGAGGCTCAGGAGGCCAAGGAGAAGCTCATCCAGGCCAACCTTCGTCTGGTCGTGAGCATCGCGAAGAGGTACAGCGGCCGAGGCATGTCGTTCCCGGACCTCATCCAGGAGGGCAACATCGGCCTGATCCGCGCGGTAGAGAAGTTCGACTACCAGAAGGGCTACAAGTTCAGCACATACGCGACTTGGTGGATACGCCAGGCGATCACTCGCGCCATCGCCGACCAGGGCCGGACGATCCGCATCCCCGTGCACATGGTCGAGACGATCAACCGGCTGATGAAGACTCAGAGCCACCTGCTCCAGGAACTCGGTCGCGAGCCGACGCTCGACGAGATCGCGAAGGAGATGGAGCTACCGGTCGAGCGCGTGAGCGAGATCTACCGAATCGCACCGGAGCCGCTGTCGCTGGAGACACCGATCGGCGAGGAGGAGGACAGCCACCTCGCGGACTTCATCCAGGACCAGGAGACCGTCTCGCCGGACGATGCGGCGACCCATCAGCTCCTGCGCGAGCGGATCGTGGAGGTGCTGTCGGAGCTCACTCCCAGGGAGCGCGACGTGCTGCGGATGCGGTTTGGCCTCGACGATGGCTATCCGAGGACTCTGGAGGAGGTCGGGCGGCATTTCCAGGTGACTCGCGAGAGGATCCGCCAGATCGAGGCAAAGGCGCTGAAGAAGCTGCGACACGCGAAGCGCCGGAAGAAACTCGAGGAGTATCTCACCTAGATCGGATCAGTGAGTATGACGTGAAAAAGGGCGGCTTTCGCCGCCCTTTTTTGCTTACCATCTCCGCCTGCGCGCCAGCCCAAACAGACCGGCGATCCCGATGCCCAGTACCGACATGCCGGCGGGCTCGGGAACCGGATTCCGTCTGGCGTCGATCACGTACTGCTCGAAGCGCAGTTGGTATCCCTCGGAAATCATGGCCTGGTGGCTCGTCCAACTGAGTTTGAGGATCGGCAACCAATCTGTCTCCGGCAGTGTCCAGTACGGATTCCAGGGATCATGCGCTGTGGGTATCGGCATCTCCCACGTCTTGCCGTTGGCGGGAGCACCCGGGACACCCTTATTGTCGACCATTACCAGCCTGTACCCAAGCGCTAATCCACCATACGCAGTAGGAGGAAGAGTTGGTGTTCCTCTGGTGAAAGCGCAGAGCCGGATCGGCAGGTCGGATGAGTTCGGCAGCGCTGCCACACGTAGCTCCCAGCTCTTGACACATCCATCGTACTGGTCCGGAGCTGTTGGTGACTGAATGTCTCTTCGAAAGGTTCGGGCATCACCGGGGATCACGTTCACCACCCAGCGTGTTGTCTGCGTGAACTCCAGGAAGAGATCGGCCTCGAAATCGTTGGCACTTGGTGATATGCCGGAATCCACGCCGTCACTGGATAGTGGGAATACACCGGTATGTATGACACCACCAGCATACATCCCAGAACCGTTGTCGGCCCGCCACCCTATCCGCCAATCATCGACTGCGCCCGAGACGCCGGACGCCATCAACAGAATGACAACTAGTATTCCTCCTAAGGCACCATTCCGTTCCCTCCCCGGAGCACTCCAGTCTGCCCCTGGACAGTGCCGTGATGTGCCGCATGGTATGAATCCGACACGCTCCGCATGATAGCGCCAACGCAGGTGTTTCGCTTATGTTGCCATCTGGCAATTACTATGTTGACGGTCTTCGCGCGAGAAAGGTTTCGCGGTAATTGTCAGAAACACCTTTTCGGCCGTATGGATCAATCCCCACGGCGTTCGGCATCGCGTGCCGTGGATTTGACTATCGAGGCGGATTTTGGTATACTGACAGAACTCAGACGAGTGCCTCTGGCCGGTTGGCTCCGGCCACTGCATCATCAACGCGGGCCCATAGCTCAACGGCAGAGCGGTCGGCTCATAACCGATTGGTTCTTGGTTCGAATCCGAGTGGGCCCACCATCATCCCTTCGATTCCCCGTCAGACTCTCACCTCAAACCCGTCATACTCGTCTGTCGGCCGCTGCCACGATACCTCCACCCGATCGACCCGGGCATAAGCCGGTCCTTCACTAAGGTAATCCAGCAGCGTCTCCAGGTCTCTAGGCTCACCCTCGGCCGTCACCTCCACGGCACCGTCGTCCGTATTGCGCACGAATCCTGAAATGTCCATGCCCAATGCGATCCGGCGCACGAAGTGTCGGAAACCTACCCCCTGCACCCTCCCGTATATGCATGCATGAATGCGCTTGGTCATCTAGGCTGCAATCTCCAGGTTTGCCCGGTCCCGAACTGGGTATAATAAGAGCGTTTGGCGGCGCATTTCAGCTACTCTCAGAACAAAAACCGGCTATCTGCCGTCAAGAAGGTAGCAGCCACCAATAGTCCGGCACGGCGCGCCCCTCGCGGATGAATGCGCCGATCCGTGCGGGTTCCTAAGTAAGCATACCGGAATTCGCATGTCGGCTGTGGCTGTGCGCACCTTGACAAGCTGATTCTGGTATTTTTACCAGTTGACGGATGGGTGTAAAAACGCTACACTCACTTGGATACTCAGCATTTCAGCTACCTTGGCTCTGCCGCAGTACTGCCTGGAGTACATGGCGTTGACAGTTACCAGCATGTACGATATACTTTTTCCGACTCAGCAGAGCCGCTCGTCGTGAGTTATACCCTGGAGGTGGACTTTTTGAGTCGATGCTTGCTCGCAGTGCTGGTAACACTCGGCCTTGCGGTGACATGTTCTGCTGAGAGTATCGCCTGGTACTCCGTGAACTCCGGTGGAGGCACTGCAAGCTCATCAGAGTACACTCTGCAGGGAACTGTAGGGCAACCTGCCGTGGGCGTGGTCACGACCCCGCCCTACTCGAGCGAACCGCGGGTTCACTACATCGGCTTTTGGTCCGGCGACCTGCGTGCGCCGTCGTTGGCCAGTTCCATCGACAGCGCCAAGCTGATGCCGGAGGGAACTTATCTGGCTCTGTCCGGCCTGTATGCGACGACTGAGTCGCCGGGTGATTTCGGTAACAGACTCTACCTGGAGGCCGAAGACAGGTCGTCCGGGATACTTTTCTCTCATGGATCGGCGTCAGTTCCCACTCTCGCGGAGGGCACGCAGGTAAGCGTGATAGGTACACTCAAAGTCCTCGAGAATGGCGAGTTGGCGCTGGTAGGGAATCAGGTGACCCCGCTTCAGACGGGAGTTCCTCGGCGGCCGCTCGGCCTCAGGGCAGCTCAGGTCGGAGGCAAGAACTCCGGACAGCCCGATCTCGTGGGACAGCGTGGGACGACCGGCGCGGTCGATCTGAACAACACTGGGCTGCTTATCAGGGTCTGGGGACGCATATCAGGCAGAGAAGCGGGAACGGACTACCTGCTGATCAACGATGGATCCGTGGCATTCGATTCCCTGCGCATAGACCCGTCCGAACTGGACTTCGTACCGGATTCAGGCTTTGTCCAGATAACCGGCATCAGTTCCGTCGAGTATCGAGGAACAGACCTCGTTCCTGTGGTGAGGCCCAGGAGACCGGCGGACCTGGTTCAGTTAGCAGCACCGTAGAGCATCGATTGTGCGGCGCAAGCAATTACGGGTATTACCTGCAGTAGCAATCCATTTATTCGTACGAGGTGAGGCGAAAATGAGAAGATCCGCGATGATGTTGCTGAGCCTGCTGGTGGCTGTGGCATTGTGTGTGCCCGCCTCCGCGGCGATCGAGACCGTTTCCTCGTGGGAGCCCGGAGCCACCACGGGACCGGTTCTGCCCGGTTGGAACCTGATAGCGCTACCCGCTATTCCGACAAACCCTGATCCGCACGCTGTTCTGGATGAGTACCCGTTTGTCTGTGAGAACGGCGATCTCAAGCGATGGGATGCCGCGACCCAGTCTCTGGTAACCTACGACGAGTGGGCTCAAGAGACATTCGGTAACCTGCTCATCACCGATGGGTACTGGCTCGTGCTCGGCCCCGAAGACAGCGGATATTTCACCTACGAGGGCATCACGGACAACGATGACACGGATATGTGGATCAGTCTTCCGAGAGCAGGTTGGACGCTCATCGGCTGCCCGTTCTCGTACGCTGTGGACTTCAACACGGTGGAAGTGACCGATGGTACGGCCACGGTGCCCATAGCCAATGCGCGGGACAACCAGTGGCTGGACACCATCTGCTACTGGTGGGAGAACACTGGTGGAAGCGGCAACCTTAGGACGATGGGTCTGGATGATGACTGGACTGAGAGCACCATGCTCCAGCCGTGGCACGGCTACTGGATCAGAAGCATGAGGGATAACCTGGCGCTGATCGTGCCGGCCGCAAGCTAGTCTGTTCGATCCGCGAGTCTCGATCGGATGCCGAGTTGCTCCTATCGTCTCTCGCTTACCTTAAGGCGGTTCTCAAGCCTCTCTGCTGTTGAAGACGCATCACCCGCGGCCTGCCTCGGAGGCAGGCCGCTTTCCCCAATCTGCAGCACCTTCAGGCTCTCTGCAAACACGCTCATCCGAGCTACCGGTTGAGAACCTTGGCAGTCGGCTCCCAACCGGCGCACTTGGTTCGGTAAATTTACCTGTTTTTTCCCGGAATGGTAGCAAAATGCTCATTTGTATGGTAGACTTAGAGTTGGCAACAACCACCACTAGAAAGGGGGATTCACCTTGAAGCACAAAGCTGCAATCGGCGTTGCGATGGTAGCGCTGGTCCTGATGTTGGCAGCATGCTCGCAGGCAGCAGTAGAGATCTACGGAGTCAAGGCCTCTGATAAGGTCCCTGCGTTCATCGACTACACACTGAACTGCACTGCCGACGTCACGATCCAGATTCTTCCGTCCGACGCGAACGGCAACCCTACGGGTGCCGCGATCAAGACCGTCACTTTCGTCGGCCAGTCCAAAGGTTTCCACAGATACATTTGGCTTGCCACTAAGGACGACAACT